>Ga0302282_1000420_pt1 | contig 32547 bp, 27 predicted proteins | sample III_Fen_E1_3_FD_198763 | JGI IMG/M metagenome (GOLD analysis project Ga0302282, IMG submission 198763) | Peat permafrost microbial communities from Stordalen Mire near Abisko, Sweden - III_Fen_E1_3 | ecosystem: Environmental > Terrestrial > Soil > Wetlands > Permafrost | place: Sweden: Abisko... | reverse complement strand
CCGCGCCACCAGCTCTGCCACTTGCTCAAAGCTGCCGCCGAGCGAGAACTCCGACCCGGCCGTGTTCTCGATGAGGATGTGAAACGGAGTTCCCTGCCACGCGAGGCCGTCGATGGCGCGCTCGATCGACTCCGCCGCCAGCTTCAGGCCCTCGTCGCGCGTGAGGCCCTTCCACGAGCCCGGATGCAGGACGAGGTATTCGGCGCCAAACGCCAGCGCTCGCTCAATTTCGCCGCGAAAGGCTTCGATACTCTTCTCGCGCACTTCGTTTGACTGGCTGCACACGTTGACCAGATAGCTGGTGTGGATGACGAGCGGGCCCACGTCGTGTTTGGCGCGCAACGCGCGCATGCGCTCGGCTTGTTGCGGGTCGACTTTGGGCGCGCGCCACATGCGCGGGCTTGACGAGAAAATCTGGAAGGTGTTGGCGCCGATTTCTCGCGCGCGTTCGACAGCGTTCGAGGCCCCGCCCGCTGTTCCAAGATGCACGCCGATTCGCTTCGTCATGGGGACAGTCTACAAGCCGAGAATGATTCTTTGCGAGGCGCGGCTACGCGGCTTCGATGTCGAGCCGCTTGCCCAGGGTGCGCAGCGCGGCGTCGATGCGATCGATTTTGGTGGAGTGGCGGAGGTTGGTCAGCCGGTTCACCTCCTGCTTGGTGGTGCCGAGACGCCGCGCCAGATCGATGGGACGGACTTTTTGGCGGAGCATCTCGTTCAACAGTAGAACCTTGGCCGCGACGCTGGGCGAAAGTTCAACCACGGCCTGGCCGCGCTTGGGCTTGGAGGGCATGGGAACCGGGCGCATGTCCTCGAAATAGAACTCCATCGAGAGCTCGAGGGCTTCCTTGGCCATTTCTAGAGCATGGTTGCGATTGTTGCCAAAAGTGATGGCTTCGGGAATATCGGGAAAGGTCACAGTGATGAACTTGCCGTCTTTACGGAGTCTCGCGGGATATCCTTGCATAGACTTCACCCCTCTCTCTTCTTGAGCCCGAGCTGCTTTTTAATGCCTTCGACAAGCCCCTTGGGAAGGTCCTTGCCGTGCATGGGGAGGATCGATTGCTTTCCACCGAAGAAAATCTTGAGGTGGCCGCCCTCTTGCGTTCCGAATGTCACGCCCTGTTTCGCGAGCCAACGCTTGAATTCCGTGCTCTTCATGGTGTGACTTTCGGGCTACTTGAGATCGTACACAGTTTTGTTTACTGGTGCAAGTGTAATTCAGGTTGCTATTGGGAGATCCAACGATCGCTAGCCGCGTAGCGAAACACCCCAATCGCGAGTCGCGGTTTCCCACCCTAACGAGAAACAACGTCGTTTGGATGGGACACCCGGCACCCGGGAGATGGCGATTCGAGAAGCGACAGGACACTGTCGAGATGGGGACATGCGGCGTAGACTGGCCACGGAGGCACAGATGGAACACTTCGAAAGCATTGTTGCAACCTTGCTCGAGGCTGAGCACTACTGGGTGCGTAGGTCTTTCAAGGTTAACGTGACAAAGGAAGAAAAACGCCAAGTCAAAAAGCACTCAATTCCGCGTCCTGAAATCGACCTGCTTGCACTAGATTTCTCCAGAAATAAAGTAATCGTCTTTGAGGCAAAGTCTTTCCTCGATTCACCCGGCGTCAGACTAGCAGACCTCCAAAAAGAACACGACGTACAAGAGGGGATGTACAAACTCTTCACTTCGCGAGGCTATCGTGATGTTGTTCTGACGAGGCTAAAACAAGACCTCATCGACCACGGCATGGCGAATTCAAAGACAACGTTTACCCTCGGCCTTGCAGCTGGCAAGGTTTACCAAAAGAAAAGCGAACCACCGATGACTCAGATCAAGTTAATGAAGGAATTTTTGGAGAAGAACAACTTCGTCTTTTGGTCGCCAGAGGATATCAAACGCAAAATCGAGGCACTCGCAAAGCCGGAAAGCGGCTACCAGAATGACCCCGCCATCATCACTGCCAAGATTCTGACCCGCGGAGCCTCCGCCAAGATATAGACAATGGCTAGAACGAACGGGGTGCTTCAGAGTTCGCCTTATATTCGCTCCTCCCGTATAATCCAATCATGGACTTTCAGCTTGTGACGAGCTATAAGCCGCGGGGGGATCAGCCGCGGGCTATCGAGCAGATTATGGAGGGGCTTGCCGGAGGGGAGCAGCACCAGGTGCTGCTGGGGGTTACCGGGTCGGGCAAGACTTTCACGATGGCGAAGGTCATTGAGCAGTCGAACCGGCCGGCGCTGATTCTGGCGCACAACAAGACGCTGGCAGCGCAGCTTTATCACGAGTTCAAGCAGTTCTTCCCTTCGAATGCAGTCGAGTACTTTGTTAGCTACTACGACTACTACCAGCCCGAGGCCTACATTCCTGCGGGGGATCTCTACATCGAGAAGGAAGCCACCATTAATGAAGAACTCGACAAGCTGCGGCTCTCGGCTACGCGGTCGCTGTTCGAGCGGAGGGACGCGATCATTGTTAGCTCGGTGAGCTGCATCTACGGCCTGGGATCGCCGGAGGCTTACTACGGGATGCTGCTGCTGCTGGAGAAGGGGCAGCACATCAGCCGCAAAGATATTACACGGCGGCTGGTGGAGATTCTTTACGAGCGCAATGACACGGACTTCCGGCGCGGGACATTCCGCGTGCGCGGCGACGTGATTGAGGTGTTCCCTACTTACGACGAGAGCGCGTATCGTATCGAGCTTTTCGGCGACGAGATCGAATCCCTCTCGCAGATCGATCCCCTGTTTGGGACAGTCAAGCAGAAGTATTCGCGGTTGCCGATTTATCCCAAGAGCCACTACGTGGTGCAGCCGGAGCGCAAGGCCGAAGCGATTGATTCCATCACGACGGAGCTGAACGAGTGGGTGACTTATCTCGAGTCGGAGGGTCGCGCGGTGGAAGCGCAACGCGTGCATCAGAGGACGCGCTTCGATCTCGAAATGATCAAGTCGATGGGCTACTGCCACGGGATTGAGAACTACTCGCGACACTTTAGCGGACGGCTGCCGGGCGAGCCGCCGCCCACGTTGCTCGACTATTTCCCGCGCGATTTTCTGCTTTTTATCGACGAGAGCCACGCGACGATTCCACAGGTGCACGGGATGTGGTACGGGGACCGCAGCCGCAAACAAAACCTTGTCGACTACGGGTTCCGGCTGCCTTCGGCCATGGACAACCGGCCGCTGAAGTTCGAGGAGTTCGAGAATCGCGTGCACCAGACGGTGTATGTTTCGGCGACACCGGGGCCGTATGAATTGACCAAATCGGCCGGCGTGGTCGTTGAGCAGGTGATTCGGCCAACGGGGCTGGTTGATCCGGAGGTCGAGATTCGTCCTGTGAAAGGCCAGATTGACGATCTGCTGGGCGAGATCCGCGACCGGGCGAAACGTAATGAGCGCGTGCTGGTGACGACGCTGACCAAACGCATGGCCGAGGACCTGGCCGGCTACTACACCGAGGTTGGCGTGCGCTGCCGTTACATGCACTCCGAGATTGAAACCCTGGAGCGGGTGAAGCTGCTGGCCGGATTGCGCAAGGGCGAGTACGACGTGCTGATCGGCATTAACCTGCTGCGCGAGGGGCTCGATCTGCCGGAGGTTTCGCTGGTGGCGATTCTTGACGCCGATAAGGAGGGCTTTCTGCGCTCGGCGGGCTCGCTGATTCAAACCATGGGCCGGGCGGCGCGGCATGTCGAGGGCAGAGCCATTCTCTATGCGGATAGAATCACCGACTCCATGCGCCGGGCGATGGATGAAACGGATCGCCGCCGCGTCATTCAGCGGGCTTACAACGAGGAACATGGCATTACGCCGCAGTCGATCCTCAGCAAAGTGGATATGGGCCTGGCGCATATTTTGAAGGCTGAGTATGGAGAGATTGACGTGGAGGAGACGGCGGTTGTGACTGAATTCAAGACCCAGGAAGAGCTTGACGCCTACATTGGAAAGCTCGAGGTAGATATGCGGGAGGCCGCGAAGAAATTCGAATTCGAGAAGGCCGCCCGCCTGCGCGACTCGATCAAGGAGTTGCGCGAGAAGGAATTTATGTTCGGGTAACTTGATATCTCAGGACCTGTCCTTTGCTCGACCAGTGATCCGACCCCGTGGCAACAAGACTTTGAGATCTACGGCGTCGACAGCACTTCCAACAAAGAGAAACCCTGGAACGACGGGTTGTCGTCATAGCGAATCCTGGCCTGGATGGTCGCTTGGGCCGAAAGCCTGCTCAAGGTGGATGGCGGCGCGTTACGGTAAAACGTCTTCAGCCGATCAAAGCCATGGTCGTTGCCCATGGCTCGGAGAACAACGCTGATGGCCCGGCGCGGCCGCATGTCTGCCGGGTAATGGGGCAATTGCGCACGGGGTATGCCGAGATCCCTGCACTGCGGACCGTTGGGGTTGGTGGTGCGGATGCAGTAATCGATCTTGAAGCATTCCTTCATCGTCCTGCCCATGCAGGTGCTTACGAGAGGCTCGGGCAGCCAGACCAGGACAATACTGTCGCCGGCCCCTGGGAAGTCGGGTGCCTGCACGTACAGCGTTTGCTTCATTTCAATCCCGTCCGACTGGCCGCCAGATGCTGCCGAAACTGGCAGCGAATGCATCGCTGCGACCTCGAGCGCCAGAGTGCATAGCAGCCCGACGACCAATGCTGAAACAATTCTGGTGATAGGTTTCATAGTCCAGCTATTGTGCCACAGAGCGAGAGATCCAGCCCTTGAGAAGCGATTCCGCGACGCCGTAGATAACCAAAGACAACAATGCGCCATCTTATTTGCTAGTCAGTTAATAGAAGGGGCGCGTCGGAGCGGAGATTAGGACGCGTCAGTCTGGGCACATGACAAGCATCCTCCTCGTGGACGACGATCCGCTCCAGGCGTCCCTTATCCTCTCGGTCCTGGAGCAACGCTTCGGCGACGTTCGCAGGGTCACCGACGCGGCCGAGGCCCTCTGCCTGATCGAGCAGCGAGAGTTCGCCGACAATCTACGCCTGGTGATCTCCGGCCATCACCGCCCTGGGGTAGGCGGCCCGACACTCGTCAACGAGCTGCGCAGCAGGGCGCCTGACTTGCCGATTCTGGTTTTGGGGGCGCTCGGCGAAACTCCCGCAGATTACGCAGAGGCACACGTCTGCTTCCTCGCCAAACCCTTTGCCGCAATTAGAATGCTGAACCTAGCGAGCTGGATGCTCGCCGATCCCAAAGCTGCTGTGAACCGGGCTGCTGTAGCCTGAAGGCCCGCCCTCCTGTGAGACTTCATTCTACGTCGTCCATAGTGTGAGCTAAATCACACTGCGACCCCCTATCATGGATAGAGAATAGGTCCATCGGAGAGGTCTCCGGTTCCCCTCCCGTGCGTGCGAGAATCATTCTGGAGTCGTCAATTTTCGCGGAGTTCTTATGGCAGCCTTCGGAAGTCTCTGTCTTCTTATTGCGTTAGCTTTGGCCGCCTATAATCTTTTGGCGGGTGCGCTGGCCTTGCGGCTTATCGCTACCGGGCGGCCGACGCGGATTTCGCCTGAACGGCTGGCCGACACGGCGCGCCGGGCCGGAATTGCCGGGTTTGTGGCAGTGACCGGGGCGGCTTTTGCCCTGATATGGTCGGTTTTCACCAACGATTTTTCGATCACTTACATCCTTGAGCATTCCAATCGGGCGTTACCGATCCCCTACAAGTTCGCCGCGCTTTGGAGCGGCCAGGAAGGCTCGCTGCTGCTTTGGGCGTGGCTGCTGGGGATTTATGGCTTTGTTTTGCGGCTGCGGCATAAGACCGACGTGAAGCTCTATGCCTACGCGGGAACGATTCTGTCCGGGGTGCAGGTGTTCTTCCTGGCAGTGCTGGTGTTTGCCGCACCGCCGTTTGCGCTGCTGCCGGGCTTTACTGCCGGGGGCCAGGTTCCTGCCGACGGCAACGGGCTCAATCCTCTGCTCCAGTATCCGGAGATGGTGATTCATCCGCCGATGCTGTATCTCGGGTACGTAGGATTTTCGGTTCCCTTTGCGTTTGCGCTGGGCGCGCTCATGATGCGCTATCCCGGTGAGAAGTGGATCAAGATCACGCGCACGTGGACGATGGTGACGTGGCTGTTTCTCACAGTCGGTATCTTCCTGGGAATGCACTGGGCGTATGCGGTGCTGGGCTGGGGCGGCTATTGGGGCTGGGATCCGGTGGAAAACGCGAGCTTCATGCCCTGGCTGACCGGAACTGCCTTTCTGCACTCCGTGATGATGCAGGAGCGCAAGGGCATGATGAAGAGCTGGAATGTGTGGCTGATCTTTTCCACGTTTCTGCTTACGCTGCTGGGAACGCTGCTGACCCGCGCAGGGCTGGTGAGCTCGGTGCACGCGTTTGCGCAATCGTCGATCGGCACGTGGTTCGTTGTCTTCATGTGCATCGTGCTGGCGGTTTGCATCTTCACCTATGTGCTGCAACGCAGCCACTTGAAGAGCGAGCATCAACTGGAATCGCTGGTGAGCCGCGAATCGAGCTTCCTGTTCAACAACCTGATGCTGCTGACGGCCTGCTTCGTGATTTTGTGGGGCACGCTCTTCCCGATTCTGTCGGAGTACGTGCAAGGGAGCAAGGTGACGGTGGGCGCGCCGTTTTATAACGCCGTGGCTGTGCCGATCGGACTCTTTCTGCTGTTTCTGACCGGCGTTGGGCCGCTGCTGCCGTGGCGCGCCACGTCGCTCAAAGCCATCAAACGGAATTTTGTACTGCCGTCGATTGCGCTGTGGGCCACTGTGATCGTTTGCCTGGTAGCAGGTGCGAATCCGTGGCAGGGCGGCGCATTCGATCAGGGACATTTCTATGCCATCGTGGCATTCGCATTGTCGGCCGCGGTGCTGACGGCGATCTTGTCTGAGTTCTTCCGCGGGGCTGCGGTGATCTCGCGGCAGACGGGGCGCAATCTATTTGCGGCGCTTTATTTGCTGACGCGACGCAACACGCGCAGGTATGGCGGCTACCTGGTGCACATCGGCGTTGTCGTTGTTGTGATCGGACTGGCCGGCGCGGCGTTCAATCGCAATGCCGAGAAAGAAATGGCCTTCCACGACCAGCTCAACATCGGGCCATACACGCTGGTGCAGGTGGGCTCGAGCCAGGATGCGAATCCTGATTTCGATTCGGATTACGCGGTGCTGGACGTCTACAAAGGCGGCAGACGAGTTTTCCAGATGACGCCGGAGCAGCGCTTCTACCATCTGGGCGAAGGCGTGCAGCCGCAAACCATGGTGGCGATTCATTCCGTTCCTGAATGGGATCTTTACGTGGTCTTCGAGGGCATTAACCAGGACACGAATCAGCCCATCATCAAAGCGTTTCTGAATCCGCTGGTGGGATGGATCTGGTTTGGACTGGCGGTGATTGTCGCGGGAACATTTGTGGCGCTGGTGCCGAGCCTGACGCCGGCGACGGCGGCTCTCAGGGTGCCGGCGACGCAGCCGGCCCAGCCGGCGTGGAAAGGCGGAGCGTGATGGTTTCTTTCGCGAGAATCGTCGGCAGATCGCGCGGGCGTCGTGAAGGCTCTGCCGCCATCGATCGTGCCGTCCCACCCATTTCGCAAAGTGCGCGAAATGGATGGGGCACGGGGCGTTCTTCGGCTCGCTGGCTCAAAGGCGCGGAAGCGGCGGTGCTGGCCGTGGCGATCTGCTTTTCGCTGGGCGCTTCCGCTCCTACTGCACGAGTGAATACCCTGAGCCACCACCTGATGTGCCAGTGCGGATGTGCGCAGGTACTGGGGGAATGCGATCACGTGGGATGCCCGGACCGCGACAAGGAGTTGGCGGAATTGTCTGCGGCCATTGATTCGGGACTTGGCGATCAGCAGATTCTGGATGCATTTGCGGCTAAATACGGCGAAACCGTACTGGCCGCGCCACGCACCAACGGCTTCGACCTGGTGGCGTGGATTGCGCCGTTTGCGGTGCTTGCAGCGGCGCTGCTGGGAACGATTCTGCTCATCCGGCGCTGGGGCGGGCTGGGGAGAAAGACGCAGACTGCGGCAGCGGGAGAGCCGGCCTCGGGCGACCTCACGGAAATTGGGCCGGCAGAGCAAGAGCGTATGGAGCGCATTCGCCGGGAAACTGGCGGCGACGGAGGATTCTGAGCGATGACGGATACCGAGGGACTAATTGCGGGAGTAATGCTTCTGTTTGCTCTCTTTCTCTACACCTTCTGGCCAGAGAATGCATTCGCCAGCCAGAAAGAGAAGACACGGCTGGACTATTTATTGGAGCGCAAGGAGCAGCTTTACGAGAACCTGCGCGACCTGACTTTCGAATTTCGCGCCGGCAAATATCCCGAGGAAGATTTCACCGCGCAGCGCGCGCTTCTAGAACACGAGACGGCACAGTTGCTGGCGGAGATCGACCTGCTGCAGAGTTAGAAACAGAGACCAGTGATTAGTGGTTAGTGATTAGTGATCACGGATCCGGACGACACGAATTGCACAATGAAGGAATGCGACACGAAATGAAAATGAGACGGAACTTTGCGGGAATTATTGCGTTGAGTTTTTTGTTTGCCGGCGCATTGGCGCAGGCCGCAACTGTGACTGGCACCGTGACGGACAAGACTACCGGCAAGCCTGCCGCGGGCGATACTGTGGTGCTGGTTGAGCCGATGTCGGGCATGAGCGAAGTGGGTCACGTGACCACCGACGCCCAGGGACACTACACGTTGAATCTGCCTGGCAGCAATCCCTACCTGATCCGCGTGACGCACCAGGGAGCCGAATATTTCGCTGACGTGCCGCGGGGCGGCGGATCGGACGATGTCGCGGTATACGATGTGGCGGCCAAGGTTCAGGGAGTTTCCATCGACACCGACATTCTGGAGATCGAAGCACAGAACGGACAGCTCAGCGTGGACGAGCGCTTCTTTGTGCACAACACCAGCAGCCCTGCGATGACGCAATCCAGCGCGAAGTCGTTTGAGGTCATTCTGCCGGCCGATGCGGTGCTTGGAGACGTGGCTGCGCAGAGACCCGGCGGCCTGCCGACGAACGCCAAGCTCGTTCCCGACGGCGCCAAGGGACACTACGCGTTCAATGTCCCCATCCAGCCCGACCAGGGCGACAAGGACACGCTCTTTCAAGTCAGCTACACGCTTCCCTACACGAGCGGCAAATACGATTTCCATGAGCAGGTAACGATGGCGGCGGATAACTTCGCCGTTCTGATGCCCAAGAGCATGTCACTGGCCGGTGGGTCAGGCGCAAGCTTCCAATCGATTCAGGCGGACCCTGGCGTGCAAACCCTTCTCATGAAGCATGTGGAAGCGGGCAAGGTCATCAATTTTTCGATTTCAGGAACGGGAGCAATGCCGCGCGAGGAACAGAATGCGCAGGGCGATAACGGCCCCGGAGGCGCACCCCAGGCCGGCCAGCCGGGAGGCGGAATTGCGCCGCCCATCAACACGCCCGATCCACTGTCGAAGTACAAATGGTGGATTCTTGGCGGGTTGGCATTATTGCTGGCGGCTGTTGCGGCTTTCCTGCTGCGCAAGCCGGCGGATGCGGGAACGGGAGCGGCTTTCGGATTTGCTGCAGCGGGAACGCCTGCGACTTACACTACGCCCGGCACACCTGCAGCGAAGAACGTCGCGCTGCTGAATGTGCTCAAAGAAGAGTTGTTTGCGCTGGAGAGCGAGCGCATCGCGGGCACACTCCCTCCGGGTGAATACGCAGAGCAGAAGGCGGCGCTGGAAACAGTGCTGAAGCGGGCGCTCAAGAAAAGCTAGTGTGAGTGCGAGTGTGAGTGCGAGTGTGAGTGTGGCTGTATCGATTCGGCACGCTCACACTCCACACTCGTACCTCTTCCCTTGTATCCTTCCTCAATGAAGACTTTGCTTCGTACGCTTCTTTCATGCGCTCTCATCGTCTGGATCGGGGCGGAGATCTTTTTTCCCATCGTTGCCGCCATCACGTTCAATACCCTGCGGCCCGATACCCATACCGCCGGCACCATTGTGGGCCAGTTGCTGCGCATCCTGCACGGCATGGGGCTGGTGGCGGGAGTGGTGGCGTTGGCGGTGCTGGCGCTGGCTCCGGCGTGGGGCATCTACAAGCCGCGCACCGTGCTGGCGCCCATGGTGCTGCTGGTTGTGATGATCGCCGCCACCGTGTATTCGCAATTCGGCATCATTCCCGCGATGGATCGTGACCGCAGTGCCGCGGGCGGCGCCATTGACACTACGGACATCACGAATCCCACGACCATTCACTTCAACACCCTGCATCAACGCAGCGTGTTTGTGGAGGAGACGGTTTTGCTGCTGGGGCTGGCGGCGGTGGTGCTGGTGGCGTGGGCGGAAAGCGCGCGACCTTGAAGATATCGCGGCGACGACGCGGTCAAGCCGTGCCATTAGAATTGTCTGGCAGAGGCCCTCTCATGTCTCCGCTTCAGCGCCACTCGCAGGCGGCTTTTTCCGAGAGAAATTCGTCCGCGCAGATTCGCGAGCGCGTCTCCGCTGGAACAATCTCCTTCGCGGGCCCGCTCCTCCTTGTCGTAGCTCGTACGGTATTGCTCATCGCCTCGCAGGCATTCGTTGCCCTGCTTTTCTTTGCAAAGCATCACTCGGATCCATGGCGGGAAGCCGCCGATTGGTGGACCGTCTACGGAACCGCTGCCGATCTCGGCTGCCTCATCTTGCTCCGCTATTTCACACGCCGAGAAGGCATCGGATTCCGCGACCTGATCGGTACCATTCACATGCGCCGCGCACACGATCTCTGGCTCGGACTCGGGTTTTACCTGCTGGTCTTTCCCGTCTTTCTGGCGTCGGGCTGGTTGGCGCGCAAATGGTTCTTCGCCTCAACCTCAGACCTCAACCGATATCTCGTCCATGCGCATGTCGCACCACTCTGGGCCGTGCTCTACGGTCTCTTTGTCTGGTGGATTCTCTGGTCGCCGACCGAGGAAATGACCTACCAGGCCTACTGCCTCCCCCGACTGGAAGCACTCACCGGCAGAACCTGGACGGCGATGCTCATCGTCGGCTTTTGGTGGGCTGCGCAGCATTGCGCGCTCCCTTTCATTCCCGACTGGCGCTATCTCGCCTACCGCTTCGTAGCGTTTTCCCCCGGCGTGATCTGTCTCATGCTGCTTTATCTGCGCACGCGACGCCTGATGCCCCTGATCTTTGCGCACTGGCCCATGGACATCGCCGCGGCCATTATCCACGCGCTTTACTGAGCAGGGCAAACGCATCTTAATCGCTATATGCCGCGCGGCTATGTAGAAGTGAGATGGGGATATGGAAAATCCCCTGAAGTACTTTTCTGAGTTGAAGGACCCGCGGGTGGAGCGAACGCGAGAGCATCTTCTGGAAGAGATTCTCTTGATCGCAATTGCGGCGATTCTGAGCGGCGCAAACGGTTGGAACGAGATCGAGAACTATGGCAAGGCGAAGCGCGAGTGGCTGAACAGTTTTCTGCGCCTGCCGGGCGGGATTCCGTCTCATGACACGTTCAACCGTGTCTTTGCGGCTCTGGCCACCGAGGCGTTGGAAGAAAGCTTTGCAGCGTGGGTTGGCTCGATTGCTCGTCTGACCGTCGGCGAGGTGGTGGCCATCGATGGCAAGACATTGCGTGGGACACGGACCACGGCAGGCAAGGCGCTGGTGCACATGGTTTCAGCCTGGGCCAACTCCAACAACCTGGTGCTTGCCCAGCGCAAGGTCGACGACAAGTCCAACGAGATTACGGCAATCCCCAAGCTGCTCAAAGCCCTGGAACTGAGCGGAGCGGTGGTGACCATCGATGCCATCGGCTGCCAGAAGTCCATTGCCAGCCAGATCGTCGCGCAACGGGCCGACTACGTGCTGGCGGTGAAGGAAAATCAGCCTTCCCTGCTGGCCGACATCAAGGACTCGTTTCAAATGCTTGCCGCCGATAGCGTTGATGAGCAAATCGACTGCGGGCATGGCCGCGTAGAACGCCGCACCTGCTCGGTGCTCGGAGATCTGAGCTTATTGGATGCGCCCGGACAATGGGCCTCATTACAAGGGTTGGTGCGCATCCAGGCCGAGCGTTATCACAAGGCGACCGGCGCCAGTGAACGCGAAGTCCGTTACTACATCACCAGTCTCAAGCCCGATGCCGCGCGGTTGAACGCCGTCATCCGCCAGCACTGGGGCATTGAAAACAAATTGCACTGGGTGCTCGATGTCGGCTTCGGCGAGGACCTCAGCCGCAAACGCGCCGGGCACGCCGCCCAGAACTATTCCATCCTCACGCGCATCGCCCTCAACATGCTCCAACAGGACAAAACCTGCAAATTGGGCATCCACGGCAAACGGCTGCAGGCTGCTTGGGACCACGAATATCTGCTCCGACTACTCGGAGTCCAAAATTAGATGCGTTTGCCCTGCGGTCTCTCTGGCGGAACTGGCCCCACGCGTTGCTATGATGGCGAGGTGACTGGCACGGCGAAATTGGCGTGGGCTGCGGGGCTGCGCACGGTGTTTCTGGACCGCGACGGCATTCTGAACGAGAAGATGCCGGATCACCGGTACGTGACGCGCTGGGAGGAGTTTCGCGTGCTGCCGGGCGTGCCGGAGGCTGTGCGGCGGCTGAATGAGGCGGGGTTGCGCGTGGTGGTGGTGTCGAATCAGCGCGGCATCGCGAAGGGGCTTTACACTACGGCGGATTTGGAGGCGATGCACGCGCAGTTTCAGCGGCTGCTCGGACGCGAGGGCGCGCGTATCGATGGGTTTTTTATTTGCCCGCACGAAGAGAATGAGTGCAATTGCCGCAAGCCGTTGACGGGGCTGTTCGAGCAGGCGGTGGCGCGGTTTCCTGAGATTACGGCCGCGACGAGCGTGATAATTGGGGACTCGGCTTCCGATGTTGAGTTTGGACGGCGGCTGGGGATGAAGACGATTCTTGTCGATGCGCGGGATAGCGCGGCCCAAGTCGCGGAGTTAGCGGATTTGCGCTTTGGCTCGCTGGCTGAGGCTGTGAATGCGATTTTGGCAGCGCGCGGCGCCGGTTCATAGAGGCTGCGCATGGCGAGTGAAAAATCGCGCAGGGGCTAAAGCCCCACAATCGTTTCAAGGCGTTATTCGGCGCGGCTGAAAGCCGCGCCCTGATACAGGACTCAGAAATTTTTCAGATCTACAATCGCTTTCAAAATGGTTTCGGGCTGGGGCAGAATCGCGTCTTCGAGCTTGGGCTGGTAGGCGACGAATGTGTCCATGGAGCCAATGCGGCGCACCGGGGCGTCGAGATCGTCGAAGAGTTCGTCGGCGATGCGCGCGGCAAGTTCTGCGCCGTAACCCCAGCTCAGCATGTCCTCGTGGGCCACGATCACGCGGTTGGTTTTACGGACCGAATTGGCAATTGCTTCCCAGTCGTAGGGATTGAGGGTGCGCAGATCGAGAATCTCCACGTCGATGCCGTGCAGGCGCTCGGCTTGTTGCGCAGCCTGGAGAGCGCGCGGCACCAGTGCGCCGTAGGTGACGAGGGTGAGGTGAGAACCGGGGCGAACGATCTTCGCCTTGCCGAAGGGGATGGCGAAATCCGGTCCAGGATAGGAGGAGCGGCCGTAGGTTTCGCGGTAGAGGCGCTTGTGTTCGAGAAAGAGGACGGGGTCGTCGCAGCGAATGGCGGTGCGCAAAAGGCCGTTGGCGTCGAGGGCGTTGGAGGGAAACACAACGCGGAGGCCGGGAGTGTGGGTGAAGATACTTTCGCCGGATTGAGAGTGGTAAATGGCTCCGCCGGTGAGGTAGCCGCCGATGGGCACACGGATGACGGCGGGCGCGCTCCAGGTCCCGTTTGAGCGCCAGCGCAACAGGGATAACTCATTGTGAATCTGGTGCATGGCGGGCCAAATATAATCAAAGAATTGAATTTCTACCACCGGTTTCATGCCGCGCAGCGCGTAGCCCACGGCCCGGCCGACGATGTTGGCTTCGGCCAGCGGCGAGTTGAAAACGCGCTCCGAGCCGAACTCGGTTTGCAGGCCGGCGGTGAGCTTGAAGACTCCGCCCTTTCCCTTCACCTCGCTGAGAGCTTCGTTGCGGCTGGCGTCGGCGACGTCTTCGCCGTAGATCACAATGCGCTCGTCGCGGCGCATCTCGTCGCGCAGACAATGATTGATGAGGTCGGCCATGGTGTGCGCGGCGACCTTTGGCACGCTCTCTTCCTCTGTGTGCTCGGGTTGCTCGGTGGCAAATGCGGCGCGGGTGGGATCGAGATCCTCGGAGTAGACGTGCGCGGCGATGCTCTCGACAGCAGGCGGCGGAGATTGCAGCGCGCGCTCAGCGGCCTCCGCGGCTTCGTGGTCAAGGCTGCGTTCCAGCTCGTCCAGCTCCGCGGCGGTGATGATGCCGTCGGCAATCAGCCGTGTGCGCAGGCTGGCGATGGGATCGCAGAGGGCGTCGGCCTCGCGCTCGGCAGCGGAGCGGTAGTTCTTGTCATCGTCCGACAGGGAGTGGGAGTAGAGGCGCACACAATGGCCATGCACCAGCGCCGGACCGCGGCCCGCGCGGCAGTGGGCGGCTGCCTGCTGAAATGCGCGCAGGCTGGCCACGGGATCGTTGCCGTCGATCTCGGCAAAAAAGAAGTTGGGGAAATTGGCGACCAGACGGGAAATGTTTCCGCCCGGCGTGTTGACCTCAACAGGAACGCTGATGGCGTAGCCGTTATCTTCGATCATGAAGATGACCGGCAGCTTCTGATTGGACGCGGTGTTCATCGCTTCCCAGAACTCGCCCTGCGAGGTTGAGCCTTCGCCGACGCAGGCCAGAGTCACCTCGTCGCCGTGGAAATCGACGTTGTGAAATTCGCGATAGTCGCCGGGGTCTTTGACAGCGGACTCGGGATGGCGGCTGAAGTAGCGGCCGGCTTCGGCGCAGCCCACAGCATGAAGCAACTGGGTCGCGGTGGAGGAGGATGTGCTGACGATGTGAAGAGAGCGGCTGCTCCAGTGGGTGGGCATCTGACGGCCGCCACTGGCCGGATCATCGGCCGCGCCTACGGCCTGCAACATCATGTCGTAAGGGCTGACGCCCAGCGCCAGACAAAGCGCGCGATCGCGATAGTAGGGAAAAAACCAGTCGTAGCCGGGACGGAGAGCCAGCGCCGCGCCGACCTGAAGAGCCTCATGGCCGGCGGCGGAGATCTGGAAGAAGATTTTTTGCTGACGCTTGAGGAGAATTTCCCGGTCGTCTACCGCGCGGGAGAGAAACATCAGCCGGTAGATTTCGACCAACTGCGCTGCGGTGGGCTCGCCAGCAGCGGGGGACGCCCCCGCAGCACGAGCCCTGGAAATTGCCACTTCCATTCCGGTCGACCCCCAGGAACGCTCTCCAGATACTGCTCACTTCGATTGTAACAACGTGGCAAACGCAAGTGCTGGTCAGGTAGTGGGCCAGTTTGAAAAAGCCTTCCCTCAGGGGCTGAAGCCCACCGCTATTTTGGGGCTTTGCGGCACGACTGAGGTCGTGCCCATTCAGAACGGTTTGAAACTGGCCCACTACCGCTTGTCAAGCCGACTGTCGGGCCGGAAAGGCGCCGAGGAATTCAATGAGTGGGAAAAATCATCGGCGCCTGCGGCGGCAAGGTGGTCTGAGGCTGGCCCACGCTTTCGGTCATCCTTTGCCGCACGTTGCGCGCGAGTTTTTCAATGTCGGCGATTTTATGCAATTCGTCCGGGGTCAATGAGTCCGCATTGGTCTTGGCGACCTCTTCATTCAGTTCCCTGGCGAGCTTCAACAGCTTGTCCGTGTCGGCGACGAGTTGCTTTTGGCGCTCGTTATTGAGTGCGCGCATCCGTCTTTCGAGCATCGCGGGGTCCGGATCGTCGGGCGAGAGCGAACTGAGATCGGTTTGCTGCGAGAAGGGGTGCATGCTCCCCTGGCCTTGCCCCTGTCCGCCGTTGGATCCACCAGACGACTGCGAATGGCCCGGCAACGCGCAGACGAGAACGCACAGCAGCGCCAGCAGAATCGCACCTCTCAGGCTGGCGCGGTGGCACAGACGGCTAGGATGAAATCCGGCAATCCGAAATACGCGCCGTGATTCATGCATGGTGAACCGTCCTGGCAGCACTTTGCATGGCTTACCTCAACCCTGGGGTGCTTCCCGTCCTAACCTTGTGGGCCAGCTGCTCGATCGCGCTGGCTTTGCGGACGACCGTCACAGAAAGCGTGTCCCTGTTGGTCTTGTCGACCTCCGACTTCAGATCCGTCGCCATCTTAAGCAGGTCGGCACATTCGCTTGCAATCTGCTGCTTTTGCGTCTCGCCGGCTGCGTTCGCAGCGGGTGGTTTTTGCTGCTGTCCGGCGGCAGGCGCTGGGGCACTGGCAACTTTTTCAGGAACCGCAGCGGTTGGAGCTGGCGCAGATTGGGCATGACCGCGCAGCAGGCCTGAGCCGGCCACAATGACGAGCGCGGCGCAACATGCCAACTGACAAAGAGGCGCGCCGCGGCGTCGAAACCAGGCCTCGGGCCTTCCTCGACCAGAGCAACATCCGCTCTCGATAGACCACATCATGGAGATTTAAGATGCGCCGGAGGGACCAGACGACATTCCGGCGATTCCTGCGCACAGTCTAGTCTAGAAGGAGGGAGTTTTGGCATGTTTCTTTCACCGATACACGCGAGTTTCATCCTGGCCATGCGATGGGGAGTATTCCAGGAAGGGCGGTTTCTGGGCAAAGTGCTGGATGAGTGGATAGCCGACAGCCAGGAGTTCGTCCATACCAAGCTGCCCAAGCTGATTGTGATTGCTATTATCGCTTTTATATTCAGCCGCTTACTGCGTCTCGGGACGCACCATATGACGCGCCTGGCGGAGCGAAGCTCGGCCGGCCTGGAACGCCTGGCAGAAGTGAAAACCATGGCCGGAGTGATCCGGACCACGGGGTTGGCGATTATCGGCCTGATTGCGGGCTTCATGGCGCTCGATACTATCGGCTTCAGCCTTGCCCCCTTGCTGGCATCGGCCGGCATCGCGGGCATTGCCATCGGCCTGGCCGCACAAACCATCGTCAAAGATATGCTGAACGGATTTCTGATCCTGGTAGAGGGTCAGTTTAGCGTGGGCGACCAAGTGCGCGTGGCCGGGGTGAGTGGCGTGGTGGAAGCGCTGACGTTGCGCAGAACCGCGGTGCGCGACGCGGACGGCACGCTCTATGTGATTCCGAACTCGCAGATCACGACGGTCGCCAATCTGAGCTCCGGTTACGCCGTGGCCACGGTGAATGTGAGCGTGGATTTCTCGGCACATCCCGACGCCGTGACAGCGCTGCTGAAAAAGATTGCGATGGACTTGCGCAACAGCGACGATTTCCGCGACGTGATTCTGGATGATCCGAAGGTTCTGGGCCTCGACAGCTTGAAGGGCTCACAGATGAGCTTTCCCGTTGTCTTCAAGACGCGCGCTAATCAGCAATACGGGCTGGTGCGCGAGTTCCAGCGGCGGGTGCGGCTGGCTCTTGAAGAGAATCATCTGCTGCCGGGCGACCCGAACCGGGTGTTCCAGCACCGCGATGATGCGGATGTGGCGGGTATGTCTGGGCGGGCTGAGGAGACGCCGGCGCCGGGGCGCGATGCGACCACGATTAAGCCTCAGGAAAGCGATCCGTTCAGCGGGGAGTGAGTAGACCGTTAGGAATCCGATTCGAGCGCGTTCAGTAGAGCCTCCCCGTTGGTGATCGGCGGCAGGCACGTGCGACCGCGGCAGACCATGGCCCACACATCGGCGCCGCCGGGCGGTGGAACCAGGAGCAGGGTCTCGGCCAACGCTTCAGGAATTTCGCCTGCGATGAGCCGCGCGGGATCGATGCGCATCACGGTTTTGTTGATGGCGAAGCGCGCTACGGCCAAAGCCTCAAGACGCGCCGCTTCGGGCCCTGAGCCCACAATCACTATTTGGACCGGATCGAGCAGAAGCCGCTCAGCGGCCAGGCCATAACTGCCGGCGTAGAGGCCAAAGTGGTCCACAATGCCGGCAAAACAGGCCAGCGTATCTTCGGCGATGTCGCGATATTGCTTGCGTCCACTCAACGCTTCTAGGCGCAGCAAGGCCGCGGCTGCTGTGGGGTTCCCTGCCGGCGTGGGCGCATCCTGAAGCGGTTTGCGCCGCGCAGATAATGCGCCGAGCGAAGTTTCGGGAGGCGCGGCCGCGTCGAAGAATCCACCGAAGGCTGAATCATGGAAGCGCGTAATCATAGCGTCGGCCAACTTGACGGCGGCGTGGTGATAGCTCATGTCGCCGCTCGCCATCCACGCGTCGATGCAGGCGTGGATGGTAAAGGCATAGTCGTCGAGCGTGCCGGGAACTTTTTCGCTGCCTGCGGTCTGCTCGGGGCCGTCGGCGTAGGCGATGACGTGGTTGAGCGCAGATTCCTCATCCCAGGCTTCTTTGAGAAGCCGATCGAGCGTGAGCAGCGCAAATTCCTTCGCTGAATCCATGATCAGGACGTGCGCGGTTTCGAGATAGGCTGAAACAGCCATCGCGTTCCAGCCTGTGTAGAGCGTGCGGTCGATGAACGGCGTGGGGCGCAGGGCGCGCGCGGCAAGTAATTTGGCGCGGGCCGAATCACGCAGGGCGAGCAGGGATTCGTATGCCGCGCCTGTTTCTTTCGCCAGCTCGCCGAGCGATTGCTTCAGGTGCAGCACGTTCCTGGCTGGGTCGTGATGCATCTCGCCCAATTCGCCAATGTCCCAATACTTCGCGGCAAAATCCAGCTCCGCGGGATCGAGAGCGGCGCGCGCCTCTTCGAGTGTCCATGTGAAGTAGTCGCCATCGTCGTCGAGACCCACATCGGCGTCCTGCGAGGCAAAAAATCCGCCGCGCTCGCGGTCGGTCATGATCGAGTCAAGCCAGGCGACGATCTCTCGCGCGGTTTCGAGGAAGTCCTGGCGCACATAGCTCTGGAAGCCGTGGACGTAATTGCGCAGAAGCTCTGTGTTGTCGTAGAGCATCTTCTCGAAGTGAGGAACGATCCAGCGCTCGTCGACGCTGTAGCGATGAAAGCCTCCTGCGAGTTGATCGTAGACGCCGCCGCGTGCCATTTTTTCGAGCGTGGTGATGAAGGATTCGCGCGCAGGCTCGTGATTGCGGCTCATCGCCATCTGGAGCAGCAGGTCGAGCGCTGCGGGATGAGGGAACTTGGGCTGCGAGCCGAAGCCGCCGTTGCGGGCATCGAATTGGCCCACGATCGACGCGGCAATTTTCCCAACCAAATCGAGGGAAAGACCGCTGCGCGCGGAAAAGCTTTCGTTGTGCTCGATGGCGGCCATTACGCTCGAAGCTGTTTCGAGCGCTTCGTCGCGGCGCTCGCGCCAAACCTGCGCCATGGCCATCAAGACGCGCCCCATACCCGGGCGGCCGTAGCGGTCGTCGCGGGGAATGTAGGTGCCACCGAAGTAAGGACGGCCGTCGGGCGTGAGAAACGCGGTGAGCGGCCATCCGCCTTGACCGCTGATGGCGGAGACCGCGGCCTGGTAACGCGCATCCACATCGGGGCGCTCGTCGCGATCCACTTTGACGGCGATGAAAAGCTGGTTGATGAGCGCCGCGATTTCGGGATCCTCGTACGATTCGCCATCCATGACGTGGCACCAGTGGCACCATACCGCGCCGATGTCGAGCAGGATGGGTTTGTCCTCGGCCTGGGCGAGCGCAAACGCAGCCTCACCCCACGCATGCCAGTGAACGGGCTGGTGGCGCGCCGAGCGCAAATACGCCGATGCGGCGTATTCAAGCTGATTGCCGGCGGTGGGGAAAGTGGCTTCGTCCATGGTGTGAGAATACAGGGCGGGATCACAGCGCGGCCAGTGCTCCGGCTCGCATCCTGCGTGCCGGAAGCGATTTGTTATATTCAGCGTGGAGCGTTTCACGAAATGCATTTTCTCTCAGGCGCAAACCAAAGAACCGTCGCGGTCCGCGTTTCCCATGTACGATAAGCAGCCATTCATTCCGGTATCGGGTTTTCCAGAGGAGCCTCGCTCCGGATGGGCGGCAATTGCGCGCGCGCTGCGCAGGGCGCTGGCTGGCGGACGTCGCGTAGTTTGCGTCGAGTGCTATCCGGGCGTGTTGGTGGACGAAGTGCGACAGCAACTTGCAGCGCTCCTCGATCCTGCGTTGGTAGTTTCCACCGTGGACCTGTTGCTGCCGCCCGATGAGCTGGATCGAAAGTTTGCTGCGCTTCTGACGGACGATCCCGTGTTCGGCGTAATGAACCGCGTGGAAATTGAAGACTTTTTCGATCAGGAGAAACTGCGGCACGCCCGGCAGCGGATTGCGCAGTGGGAAGCGACAGCGTCTGCATCCGGAATCGCGCTCGTGATCGGCACTGGAGCGGTTTTGGTCGCTCCAGAGCACCGGCTGCTCATCTACGCCGACATGGCACGCTGGGAGATTCAGCAGCGGCAGCGGCGCGGGGAGATTGGCAATCTCGGCGCGGACAATTTGAACGAACTCCCGTCGCTCAAATACAAGCGCGGATTTTTTCTTGACTGGCGCGCGGCCGATCGGTTGAAGCAACTCGTGTGGAACGGGATCGACTTTCTGCTCGACACGAATGCGCCGGCGCATCCCAAAATGGTTTCCGGCGAGGCGCTACGCGCGGGATTGCGCGCAGCCGTGTGCCGGCCATTCCGCGTGGTTCCCTTCTTCGATCCCGGTCCCTGGGGCGGCCATTGGATGGAAGAGGTGTGCGACTTGCCGCGCAATTTACCCAACCATGCATGGTGCTTCGACTGCGTTCCCGAGGAGAACAGCCTGCTGTTGGGTTTTGGCGATGCGCGCGTGGAGATCCCCGCGATCGACCTGGTCTTCGCGCATCCGCGCGAGTTGCTTGGCGAGAACATTTTTGCGCGCCTGGGAGCGGAGTTTCCCATCCGCTTTGATTTTCTCGACACTGTGGGTGGAGGCAATCTTTCGTTGCAGGTACACCCGCTGACAAGCTACATCCGTGAACATTTTGGCCTTGAGTATACGCAGGATGAAAGCTATTACATGCTGGATGCAAAGCAAGATGCATGCGTTTATCTCGGGCTCAAGGATGGCATCGACCCGACGGCAATGCTGCGCGATTTAGAGACCGCGCAAACCAGCGGCGCATTCGACGCCGAGCGCTATGTGAACAAGTGGCCGGCGAAGAAGCACGACCACTTTCTGATTCCTGCGGGAACGATTCACTGCTCAGGCCGCGACAGCATGGTGCTTGAGATCAGCGCCACGCCTTACATCTTCACCTTCAAGTTGTGGGATTGGGGACGCGCCGGACTCGACGGGCGGCCACGGCCCATTCACTTGCAGTATGGCGCGGAAAACATTCAGTGGGACCGTACCACGGATTGGGTGCGGCACTCGCTCATCAACCGCGTGCAGCCCCTGGCCGCGGGCGATGGGTGGCGCGAAGAACGGACAGGGCTGCACGAACTGGAGTTCATCGAGACGCGCCGCCACTGGTTCACCGGCACAGTGCCGCACGAGACCGGTGGCCAAGTGAACGTGCTGAACCTGGTGGAAGGCGCCGAAGCCGTTGTGGAGAGCCCCAGCGGCGCGTTCGAGCCCTTCGTGGTGCACCACGTGGAAACCTTTATCGTGCCCGCGGGAGTGGGGCCGTACACGATTCGCCCTCACGGAGCGGCGGAGGGCACGCAATGCGCCACGATGAAGGCCTTTGTCCGCGAGGATACGTAGGCCGCGAGCCGCACCGCAAATCAGTTCTTCGCGAGCTCGCTTTCAACTGCCGCAATCAGTTCGGGAGCGTCGGGTGCGGTGTTGGGCGCAAAGCGCGCCACGACCCCGCCGCTGCGGCTGACGAGGAACTTCTCAAAGTTCCATTGGATCTCGGGCGCGGGGTTGGCGTCGATGTTGTGCTGCTTGAGGACGGCAGCCCATCCGGCCGGATCGCCCTTGGCCTTGGGTTGCGCCGCGATGAGCGACGCATAGAGCGGATGCTTTTCCGCGCCGGTGACTTGGATCTTGCCGAACATGGGGAATTTGACGCCGTAATTCAGCGTGCAGAAGCTCTGAATCTCGTCATTGGTGCCCGGCTCCTGGCCTTTGAAGTCGTTGGCGGGAAAGCCCGCAACCACAAGACCCTGGCCGCGAAAACGCTCGTAGAGATTTTCCAGGCCTTCGTATTGCGGCGTGAGACCGCATTTTGACGCGACGTTGACGACGAGCAGGACTTTGCCTTTGAACTCGCCGAGTGATGCGGCTTCGCCGGTGATTTTGGTAACGGGGATGTCGTAGATGGATGAAGTCAAGGTGGGAATCTCCTCTAACTCTCATCCTATCGCAGAGGGCGGCCGCAATCAGGGCAATTTGCGAATAGGTGAAAGCAGTGTTTGTGCGGCCATCATCCCCGGTCCCCAAAAGCGAGGGACCGGGGGCACCGTCCCCGGCCGCGTTGCCGCTACTGCACCAGCAAGATTGATGCGCGCCAGAAGGCTGCTTTCTGCGTTGCGGGATCGATGACCGTGACCTGGCAATCGTACGATCCGCGCGGCAATGTGTCGACGCCGAGATCGAAGTTCAGGCTCATCGTGCCCAATCGGCTTGTGGTGCTGGGGACGATGGATTGCAGAGGAGTCTCATACAGTTTTTTGCCGCCCTGATAGAGACTGACGAATGCGAAGACAGGTTGCGTGTCCGGCACGGGTGGCGGCGTGGTTGCCGCCGCCGGTTTGTACGCCTGGAAGTAGACGTGGATCTGGTGGCCGGTGGAGAAGACGCGCGTCACGCTGGGGATAAGCTTCTTTCCGTTCTCGACGAGCGGATTTACAGCTTCGTCCTTGGCGCGGTCTTTGGCTTTGGCAGCGTCGTAGATGGCATCGCGCAAATCGACGCGCTGGCTCGAGAGCACCACGGCGCTGATGGGAACGCGCTTGAGTTCCTTGTTCAGGTTGGGAATCACGAAGGTGGTCTGGAAGGTGCCGATTCTGCCGGTTTCATCGTCGCGCGCCAGGAACTTGATGGAATATTTTCCGGGCAGCAGTGTGAATCCGGTGTCGTATTCCAGGGGCACACGGGCGAGTTCCGCGGCGGTCTTGTCGGTTAGCTTGATATTCGTGTTGTCGCGCACGTTGCTGACGGTGGTGCCGCCGACCAGGTCCTTGATCTCGCCGACGAAATCGATGCGCGTGATCTCGGCGCCGCCGCGCTTGGCAAGCGCCAGCTCGCGGCCGGGGATTTTCACGATGATGGGAACAAAATATTCAGCGCGGTTGAGCTGGAAGTAGTCGATCTCCATGGCGATGGTGAGATCGGTGATGGGATCTTCAAGCATCAGCGCGTCTTCAAGCTGGCGCTCGCGATCGACGTCGTTGAATTTGTTGAACTCCTTGTTCGCATAGTAGCCCTGGCGATAGTCGAGCTTGGCTTCCTGATTGTTCGCAAGCGAAATGCGAATGCGCCGGAATTTGCCGTTGGGATCGGTGTTCGAGGTGTAGTAGCCGAGGATGTAGTAATCCGAAATCGATTGCTGCGCCTGCACAATGCCGCCCGCGAGATCGTTGTTGTCGAGGAATGCCTTGCCACCGGTGTCGCCGGCCAGCGCGTAGAGCGTGTCCTGCGAGCGTTGGAAGTTGGTAGTAACTGCCTGCGCCGACGCGCCGGTATACATGGACTGCCCGCCGGGCGAGCCTTGCGAGGCATCGCCCATGGGCGCGTTGGCCACCAGCCCGCGCGCGTCAACGGTCCAAATCGTCACACCATCTTTGATCGCCTCGTCGGCCGTGGCGTGCATCTGCGCCTGGTTATCGATGCCGTTCAGCCGCAAACCGCTGGCAAAATAAAGCAGCGATTTCTTTTCGCTCACCTGGCCAAGCATGTGCGACGCGGTTTGCAGCGCGGAGAGCTGGCGGTCCGTATTGAAGACGTTGAACTCGCTGTCGTCTTGCCCGAAGGCCGCGCCGGTATCGGCGCTGCTGGCATCGTCCGTCGTGCCTTCCAGTCCCTGACCTTCGCCGACGACCATGGTTTCAAGAATGCTGAGCAGCCGATTGCGGTCGGCCGTAAAGTCCTGCAAAATGTCGACCGAGCCGCCCTGATAGCGCATGATCGACACCAGATCCGCTGTGGTCATCTGCGTGCGGACGAATTTTTCCGCGGCTTCGAGCGCGCGCATCTGGTCGGACGGCGGCAAGGCCGTCATGTCGAAATACAAGGCCAGCAGCCGCTTGTCCTTGTAGCGCTGGTTGTCCATGGTTTCCGGTGCGATGGCCTCACGCGCCAGTTTGTTGTAAACCGTAACGTTCTCGGTGGCAGAGGTCATCTCAGGCAGGGGCTTGGCGGTTTCAGACAAGTTCTGGTGCTCGCAGTAACGGATGGTCTGCGCAACACCGTCTTCGGTGAGGACAAAATCCTTCGCGGTAAGCCCGTGAACGAAATGACCCTGCTTGTCTTTCACCTCAACGGCTTCGACAACCAGGTTCGACTGCACCTTGATGGTAAAATTCTGCGCCTCACCCGAGTTCTTGTTCTGGCCCACCTGCTGCGTACGCGAGCCCGCCACGGTCACAAGAAGAATTGCGAAGATTGCCAGTTTCCGCATCATTGCCACCTCAGGTGGAATGTGGTTTGCAGGCTGCGCATGCCGCCGGTCGAGGTGGGCTTGCCGAACTGCGTATTCTCCAAATTCCAGATCGTATTCCAACCGGTGAAGGTCGCGTGGTTGAAGGTGTTGGTGGCATTCACACTCACGTCGAGATACCACTTGCCGTGCGGGCGGAAGGTACGCGCCATGGACGTATCGAAGGTGAATTGATCGGGTCCCGCAATCGAATTCCTGGCCGCCGTTCCCCATTGGCCGGCAGGCGGTGCTTCGTAGGCCGACAAATTCAGATGCGAGCCGGCGCCGGAACCGGAGCTATAGATCGGCGTGCCGGTTAGTTGCGGACGGCCGATCGCAAAATCCGTGCCAGAAACCGTGAGCGGGTAGACAGGCGTCTCCGGCAATCCTGATCCATAGGTCAAATTGCCCAGCACCGTCCACTCCTTCAACGCTCGACCGCGCCAGCCGCCCAGCAAGGTGCCGCCTTCCAGTCCCTGGCCGCTGGTGTATTGCGCCGTCACGTTCAAGAGCTGGCGCTGATCGAAGCTCGAGAGCGAACGCTCCGCCTTTGGGTCGAGCCAGTTCTGGGCGATGGCCGCCGAAGGGGACGACAACGACGCCGATTGCGATGAGCCTCCGCTCGAGGTTTGATGGCCCGCGCCGCCGAGATAGGCATCGTCGTCGATCGACTTCGAATAGGTGTACGCGAGGGAGGCGGCAAAGCCGCTGCGCAACCTGCGCCGCAACTGGAATTGCCCTTCCTCGCGGGTAGAACTGCCGTTGGATGTCTCGTAGACAAATCCCAGAGGATAGCCCGGATTCGGGTTCGTCGTGCCTAGCGGATAGCTGTTGGGCAGAATCTCCTGGGGACCGTGCGAGCCTCTGTAGCCGCGGTAGGTAGCCGTTGCCTGCAACGCAAAGGGCAGATCGCGCTGCACCGACACCTGCCAGATCTGTAAGTAGCCAACACGAAAGTTGGGGTCGATGGCGAATGTGTCCGGAGTGGTTTTGGAACAGGCGTTTAGACCATTCGCCGTCACCGCTGCGGGAAATCCACTGGCCAAAGTAAGCTGGCACGTCGTGCTATTGGCAACACTCAAGCTGGTGGACAGCGGATATTGCTGCGCCATATTGAGGACGATGTTCTGATAGACCGACGTGTCGGGATACAGTCCGTAGCCCGCCTTGATCACCACAGTCGACGCGGGAATCGGCCGCCAGGTGGCGCCAATGAGCGGCTCAATCATGCGCCGGTCCGGTCGAATCAGCGCGGCGGGGTAGTTCGTTCCACTCACGCTGCTGCCCTCAACCGGCTTTACAGACGTAAAGTCACTGCTCACGTCGAGATTGACCAGATTGCCGAACAGCTCTGTGATGGGCGCGCCGTAGTCCCAGCGCAGGCCAGCGTTGATGGTGAGAATCGGCATCACGCGCCAGTCGTCGTTGATATAAGCGTTGTAGACCGGTTCGCGAAAATACTTGTTCGCGTTGCCGTAGGCAATGGCGCTTCCGTCGGGAACGCCGATTAGAAAATCGGCAAGGGCCGACCCGCTGGCCGTGGCGAGACCGTTAAAGTTGAAGGTGCCCCGCGGGTTCTGCTGGAAATCGTCGTTATACTCTCGCTTGTTAAATTCAACGCCCGCCTTTATGTTGTGCTTGCCGCGGTAGATCAGCGTCGAAACCGAAAGATCATCGGACCGGCCGCGATTGAAGGAGCTGTTGGCATCGCTCAGCCCGGCGGTGCCGTCTTGAAAGCTCAGCGTGGGCGGACCCCAATTGATTGCATCCTGATTGTTGCCCGTGACGCCGGCCGCGCCCGAAACATTCTGGCGGTTGGCAAAGTAGGGCGTCACCTCCGTGCGATTGCGGCCGAAGCTGAAGTTCGTATACAAAAACACGCGCGGCTTGAGCCGGTGCGACCATTGGACATTCGTGGTCATGCCCAGCGTGCCAGTCTCATCGACAAACCCAAAGAGATTCACACTGTCGGAGCGGATGCTTTGAAAGGCAAACCTTCCGTTGAAACTGTCTTTGCGCCCAACACTCTTGTCGAATCGCGACTGAAGTGCGTCCACATGCGTGTTGTTGAGCACCGGCGCCTGGTAGTTATAGGCAGATGAGGCGGTGACATTCGGAACCAGCGGCTTGTAGAAGTGCGACATCAGATAGGCCGCCTGCGCGCTGACTGGAACTTGGTTGTTTGTGTAAGGCGTGCTTGTTCCGGGCTGGTACACGGTTACGGGCTGTCCCGCGGCGTTCGTCAGCTTGGAGAGATCGCCGCTCTGCTCGGCGGGCGTCGGCACCAGGCCCGTCAGGATCTGCGAAACGCTGTTACGCGTCCACACATAGGCGAGAAAGAAGTTGGGACCGCGCGGCAGAAGATGCGGAATCTTGAACGGCCCCTGCAACGCCGCTACGCCCGTGAAAAGGTTAAACGATGGCTTCGTGGTGGGAGACCCGCTCAACGCATAGGGCTGCGCATTCAGCGCGGAGTTGCTCTCGTTGACTTGAAACCCGCCGGTGTAGAGAGCCTTGCTGCCGGAACGCGTATTGCCGAAGGCTGCATTGGTGGCGTACTGGGAGGTCGCCGCGTTGTTCACGCTGCCCTGCACCAGAAGCCCGTCGGCGCTCTGCTCGTTTTCTTCGGGGGCCTTGGGGATCTCAGTGGGCGCGTTGGCCTGCGCGGGCTTCTTTCCCTGGGGCGGCTGCGGTTGCTGGGACTGCGCTGCTGTGGGAGCAGAAGGCGGCGCTTCCGCAACCGGCTTCGCGGTTTGTGCGCTGGCCTGGATTTGATCGGGACTGAGAAGTTTCAACTCATACGCCGCGGCGGGCAGACTGGGTGCGATGGTCACTTCCGCGTGAAGCGGCGCGAAGGCTTGCATTTGAATGTCGATCGTCCATTTGCCGTCGGCAAGGTCGTCGAACTGAAACGTGCCGTCGACATCGGAGATTGCGGTCTTGGTCGTGGTACCTTGCGTGGCCGTGACCGTCGCTCCCGGCAGCGGCAACCCGCCGAAGGTGACCACGCCGCGAAAAGGCGAGGCCGCAGCGATTGCGCTGCCCGCAGGCGCGGCAGCAGCTTGTGGTACGGACGCAGCCGGAGGCGCAGGATTCGGTGCCTGGGGCGCGGCAACTGCGGTCTGGGCCACGGCGCAGCACGCAAGCAGCAATATGCATGCCAAGCCGAGTCCGCGGACTCGTCCGGTTCGGCGCGGTGCGGCTTCGCCCATCGTCGTTTGCACTCCGTCTTGAGATTTGCCGCGCCCAAGATTCGCCGTCAGACGACCGAGGCACACCAACACGCCTGCTTTGCATCAGGGGGATATCAACGATAAGACGTTGCGAGCCCCCGTTTTGTTCGGTGCGTCTTGCATTTTTGTACGCGCCGCCCCATCACATCAGTTGCAATCAATTCGCCGACGGTTTCTCGACGTGGTCGATCACGATCACGTCGACGGGGGTTTTCTCTGGGGTCAGCTTCAGCCCCAACTGCTCCTGCACTGCCTCGTATAAACTGGGCGCGGCGGCAGCCTCTGCCGGAGTCGAGCCGTCGGCGCCAGGGGTAGCCGGGAAGTGCGGCGGGTGCCCGTTGAACTGCGAATCATCGGGTGTGAACGTGCACTTGAAATCGTATTTGCCGGTGAGTCCGGTGCGGTCGACCACGGGCCGGTCCAAAACCAGAATCTGCAGAAAGCCCGTGAAGTCAGACATGGTGCCATTGATGACACGGAGGCTGACGCCGTCTGGTGCTGGCCCGAACCCGAGGCCCGGCAGGTTCCCCTTGCTCTGATTCAATGTGAGCTTCGGGCCGGTCTTCCCGACCTCCAAAACGTAAGCCGCCATCTCGCGCTGCTCGTGGTGGAACGTGAGCTTGAAGCGGTCGGCCAGCAGCTTCTGGATCATGACTCTTATCTGCTGCGTGTTGGGAACGCCCTCGGCGTCGGGCAGGGCTTCAATGTCATAGCGGTCGCTGCCGATCCACGCCGGGCCATTCACGATTTGTTTGACCTGCACGTTGTAGGCGAAGGAGAGAAGGTCTTGAAGCGACGAGGCGCGCGTGAGGAATTTGCGTCCCTGAATGACGAGGCCTTGCATTTGGGTGGCCCCGGAATTGTTCGGCTTGATGGTCGCGACCTCAAACGAAGGATTGGCATCGGCTGCCATCGGCTTGGGCGGTTCAGGAATCGGCCACGCCGTGTCGGCGTTGGCGCGATCCAGATTGAGCGGCAACGGATTCGGCCCCTGCGTCCAGGTTCCCGTGATGGTTTTGCCATCGGCGCTCATCTTGCCTTGGTACTTGCCGCCAATCGCGTCCATCGTGAAGGTCAGCGTGCCATCCTGAAACGTCGTCTTCGACACCGAGATGGGCTGGCCGCCCTGATCAACGCTGTAGAAGGTCGCCTTGTACTCACCGGCGGCGGCTTGCGTGATCTTCAACTCCAACCGCAGATCCCGGCCCGCGTGCAGCGTTCCCTGCCAGATGCCCAGAACGTCCATTGGCGAAACCGGCGTTAGCGGCGCGGACGGGCTTTGCCCGGCCGGCGCTGGCGCAGTTGCCGCGGGCGCAGCAGCCTGCGCATGTGCACAAATCGCGGCGGCCAATAGGCCGCACGCTGCGAACCCCGTGAATACTTTCCTGAAAAGATGCATCTTGTCTTCCTTCCGTACGTCCCTGGTTCTATGTTCCGGTATGTCTGATCCGCGAATCCTCACCCCGGTTCTTCTCAATTCGCTCCCGGCTTCTCCACATTGTCGATGACCATCACGTCATCCGGCGCTTTGGTGGCCTCGATCTTCAATCCGAGCTGTTCCTGGATCGCCGTATAAAGATTTGGAGGCGCATCGGCCGCGTCACTCGGCGCCGGAATGCTCATGCCCGTCCCGCGAAACTGCTCGAACTGAGACTCATCCGGCGTCCATTTCAACCGCATATCGTAACGGTCCGTCAGGCCCGTCTGGTCGACTACCGGCCGGTCTGTGACCGAGGCTTGAAACCATGTGGCAAAGCCGGCAATGGTCAGGTTTCTCCCGATTACGGTTACGCCTTGCGCGTTAGGACCTTGGATTCCAAATCCGCCTGGATCGCTGGGCGCGGCCGTCGATTTCGTCAGTTTTGGGCCGCCCGCAGCCACCGTGATGGCATACACCGCAAGCTCGCGCTTCTCATTGTGGAACTTAAGTTGAAATCTGTCGGCAAGCAGATTCTGCATCAGGTTCTGCATCTGTTTCGGGTTCGGGATGCCGGGCACATCGGGCGTGCCTTCGACGTCAAAAAGGTCTTTGCCCGCCCAGTCGGGTGCGCCCGCGATTTGTTTTGCGTGCAGTCCGAAGCCGAGCGCAATCATGTCGTTCAAGTTCGCGTTTCTCAACAGGAAATGGTGCCCGTCGAAGCCGATGTTCTTGCCGCCTCTTCCCGGCGGGCTCGGCTTCACCGTTACCACGTCGAATACGGGTTTCGCGTCGGGCGGCATCTGCTTCGGCGCCTCGGGTATTGCCCAGGCGCCATCGGGCGCAGTGCGCGCAAGAGAAATCGCCAACGGATTCGGGCCGCCCATGCCCCATTTTGCATCGATGGTTTTTCCGTCGGCGCTCAGCGTGCCCTCGATGGTGAGCATCGGCGTCGTGAATTTGATATCCGTGCCCTGGATAGTCACGCTATTGAACGTGAGCGGCGACGTGCCCCGGTCGGCGTTGTACATCGAAGCATGGTAGGTTCCGGCAGCATCCTTTGTTACTTTGATGACGATGCGCTGACCGTTTCCGCCATTAGGAGGCGTGAGCGTGCCTTGCCAGATGCCGGCAATAGCTGTTGGCGAGGAGGGCGCGGGCGAATCCGCCGCGGGAGCAGCCGTTTGCGCAGCGGGCGCAGGAGTTTGTGCCGCGGCTCGGTTCGCCGGGGACACGATGGCGAAAGCGACGGCCAGGGCCGCGCATCCCGCCATTGAAGACAACGTTTTCCAGCCAGGCCCTAGGTTGCGGCCATCAACTCCGGTTTTCATTGCGAATATTTCCTTCCCGCTCCCATGGGGGCAATTTCAGAGAACGCTAACTGCTGATCTTTCGGTCTTGAGCAGGATACATCGGTAAGACGGATATACGTCCTCTTTGTCGCAAAGGTTCCACGCTCTTTGTCTGCGGGTTTATGCGCCGCTCCTAGATGAGACGTTAATTGGCAGTCGGTTGCTCCACGTGATCGATCACCAGTACCTCGACCGGCGCCTTCTGCGGCTCGAGCTTCAGTCCGAGTTGCTTCTTCAGCGCATCGCGAAATGGGGCGCCGAAGGAATCCACATCGCCCGGTTGACCGGTATCTTCAGGCGTCCATGCGATCGAGAAGTCGAATCCGCCTTTGAGTCCCGTCTCGTCGATCAGCGGACGCGGCAGCGTAGCGAGCCCGGTCTGCGTCGGCATCGATTCCGCGAGCATCGCGAGCGTCACATTGCGCCCGCCGAACCGACGCGCTCCCTGCGCGCTCACCGGCAAACGCGCCACCATGCCGCACGGAATGGGCAACGCTGTGTTCGGTGTCGTGGCATGGGTTCCTTGCGCTCCCCCGCTGGCACTGCTGTCAGAGCTCTCTGGAAGCGCGGTCGTGACGCAATCGTCGATCGCCGAATGCGGCTGGAGCTGCGGTCCGGGCATCCCCGGCGTCGCCAGCACCAGAGCAAATACGGGAACCTCGCGCGCCTCCCAGTGCACCGCCAGCTTGAAGCGCTCGGCCAGCAGGCTCTACATCATGAGCCGCATCTGATCTTTGGTCGCCGGCTCCGAGGTGCGCGCTTCGATATCGTAGCGGTCGTTGCGCACCCAATCGGGCACGTGGAGATCCAGCCCGGCCCAGTAATCCATGCGCAGCGCCAGCTCCTCGGTGCCGCTCAGCTTGTACGCAAAGGTGATGTAGTGCAGAAGCGGCACGCTAATGGCGGAAAACAGCGTCCCATTCGGGGCCAGCACATCTTTCTGACTCACCGTAAACCACGCGTTGCCGTTGTCGAGTGAAAAATTGCTGTGCGACGGCGCACCCGTCTTGTCTTCCCGCACCGACGCGACATCGAATTCCTGATGGCCGCCGGCGGCTTTCTGCCAGTCGGGCGCGGCGCTTTGCGCATGCAGAGCCGCGGTTGAGTCCGACGCAATCGCCACCGCAACTACAAGGACTGCCGCGCCCGGCGAGAGCTTCCTGCCGCATTTCACGCGATACACGCAACCTCGCATTTTGGCGCAGCTCAACGCCAGGGGATAAGACCGTGGGAGCCTATCTCACTTAGACACCGCGGATCAACATCTTGTTCCCGCGATGCAGGTTTTCCTGGGATCAGCCGGTGTATTCATAGCGGCCGTTCCGCATTCAGCTTGCCTGCAACCGGATGCGCGCTTGCTTTTCGGCGGCTAGAGCCACCATGAATGGAAAGGCCTCGAAGCCCGGAACGAGATTGAAGGTTTTCTCTTTGAAACTCTTGTCGAAGCCGGAGGGTGCGTCGGTGGTTACGGTCAATGCGCCTTTTGCCTTGATGACGCGAACCGTGTGCGAGTCGATCTGCTCGACGCGCTCGCCTTCGCGCGCGATCACGGGAACAATCAGCTTCAGCGACCCAGAATCGGAGGACGCGCCGCTGGCGCTAGCCGCAATATCTACGGTCGATTCGCTGAGCCGGTAAACCATGTGATAGAGAATTTCGCCGGCAGAAACGGGTTTGCGCGATGCGGTGAGCATGCGGCCCTGGGCGTCGAAGACGATATCGCCGTGCGACTGATTTGCCGTGAGCGCGGCTTTGAAATCGTTGAGATTGGTGTAGGTCGCGCCGTTCACGTACTCGATGCGCGGGGTGAGCGGCATGTGCGGGCCCTCGCGAAATTGCTGCTGGTTGGCGATCTCGATCATCAGGTATTCGGTCATGCTGGCGGTGAGGATGGGGCCGAGTTGCATGTGGTAGAGCAACGACAACGCTCCGCCGGTGACGTGGCCGCCGCCGAGATTGCCTGCGCCGGGTTGCACGTGCTCCGAATATTCCCAGT
>Ga0302282_1000419_pt1 | contig 32600 bp, 25 predicted proteins | sample III_Fen_E1_3_FD_198763 | JGI IMG/M metagenome (GOLD analysis project Ga0302282, IMG submission 198763) | Peat permafrost microbial communities from Stordalen Mire near Abisko, Sweden - III_Fen_E1_3 | ecosystem: Environmental > Terrestrial > Soil > Wetlands > Permafrost | place: Sweden: Abisko... | reverse complement strand
GTCGGCGCGGGCGAGGAAAACGCCGGCATCATTGACATCGGCGACGGCATCGCCATCGCGTTCAAGATCGAGTCGCACAACCATCCGAGCGCGGTCGAGCCGTTTCAGGGCGCGACCACCGGCGTCGGCGGCATCGTGCGCGACATCTTCACGATGGGCGCGCGGCCGGTCTGCGCGATGAACTCGCTGCGGTTCGGGCCGATCACGGCGAACGGCAGCGAATCTGACATTTCAAATGTGAAATCTGAAATCGCAAACAATCGCAGATTGTTTGCGGGCGTCGTCAGCGGCATCGCGCATTACGGGAATTGCTTTGGCATCCCGACCGTTGCGGGCGAGGTGTATTTCGACAAGACGTATCAAGGCAATCCGCTGGTGAACGCCTTTTGCCTCGGCGTGCTGCGGCACGAACAGATCACGCGCGGCGCGGCCAAGGGCGTCGGCAATCCCGTGTTTTACGTCGGCCCGGCCACGGGTCGCGACGGGCTCGCAGGCGCGGCGTTTGCTTCCCAGGATTTGACCGAGGAATCCGCCGAGCAACAGCGCGGCGCGGTGCAGGTCGGCGATCCGTTTATGGAAAAACTCGTGTGCGAAGCGTGCCTGGAATTGCTCGCCACCGGTTGCGTCGCGGGCATGCAAGACATGGGCGCGGCGGGTTTAACTTGTTCCACCTGCGAAATGGCCGCGCGCGCCGGTACGGGCATCGAGATCGAGCTCGACAAAGTTCCACAGCGCGCGCCGAACATGACCAGCTACGAAATCATGCTTTCGGAATCGCAGGAGCGCATGCTCATCGTCGTCCACAAGGGCCGCGAAGAGGAAGTGAAGCGCATTTTTGACAAGTGGGATTTGCCGTGGTCCGAGATCGGCATCATCACCGACACCGGCCACATGAAGGTGCGTCACGGCGGTAAACTCGTCGTGGACATTCCCGCGCGGAAAATCGCCGACGAATCGCCGGTGTATCAGCGCGAAGCCGTTGAGCCTGCTTACTTGAAAGATGTCCGCGCCTTCCGCTTGGATGCTGTTCCCGAGACCCGAGACCCTAAATCCGATCTCCTAAAACTGCTCGCGTGGCCGAGCATCGCGTCGAAGAACTGGGTATATCGCCAATACGATCATCAAGTGCGCGACGGCTCAGTCGTCCTGCCCGGCAGCGACGCAGCGGTCATTCGCGTCAAGACGGATTCCTTGCCCGTGATGAGCGCGGAACTCGCCGCCAAAGTCGGCGACCCGAAAGTTTCCGAAAAACTCATCGCCATGACCGTGGACTGCAACGGCGGTTACGTTTATCTCGATCCCTACGAAGGTGCGAAAGCCGCCGTGGCCGAGGCGTGTCGCAATCTTGCCTGCTCCGGTGCTTTGCCGCTCGGCGCGACGGACAATCTCAACATGCCCAGCCCGCTCAAGCCGGAGTTGTTCTGGCAGATCAAGGAATCCGTGCGCGGTCTGGCGGAAGGTTGCAAAGCCTTCAACGCGCCCGTCACCGGCGGCAATTGCTCGCTCTACAATCAAAGCCCCGCCGGCCCGATTGACCCGACGCCCACGATTTCCGTCGTCGGTCTCATCGACAAGCCCGAGCACGTCACCACGCAATGGTTCAAGGACGAAGGCGACGCCATCATCCTGCTCGGCGACGCGGTGGAAGCCACGCCGTTGCAAGGCCTCGGCGGCAGCGCGTATCTGCAAGTCGTCCACGGCAAGAAGAATGGTTCGCCGCCGCGTTGTGATCTGGAAGTCGCGAAGACTCTTCACACCACGCTCATCGGCCTGATCCAATCCGGCCTTGTGAAGAGCGCGCACGATTGCAGCGAAGGCGGCCTCGCCGTCGCGCTCGCCGAAAGCTGCATCAGCCAGCTCATCGCGCGTGATACGCCGCGCCTCATGGGCGCGCAAATTGATTTATCGCAAATCAAAGACATCCGCCTCGACGCCTTGCTCTTCGGCGAAACGCAATCGCGCATCGTCATCAGTTGCAAAGCCCTCGACGCCGTGAAAGTCGTCGAACGCGCCAAGCTCATGGGCGTTCCGGCGGTGCAGATCGGCAAAGTCGGCGGCGACCAGCTGACGTTGAAAACCGCCGGCGGCGAAGTCTCCGCCCCGCTCACCGAACTTCACGACGCGTGGTGGAACAGCATCGCCCGTGCGATGGCGTGATTTTTTTATGGGACGAATCCGGCGCAGCGGTTACATCATTACCTGGTTTATTGGCGACCATCAGCCGCGCCACGTTCATGTCGAGACGGAAAAGGGCAAGTTGATTGGCCGTTTCGATTTGCAAACTCGGCGCGGGATGGAAGGTTGGCAGCCGGACAAAAAGCTGCTAAAGTTAATTACCGAATTGGAAAACGAAGGCCGCCTATGAAATCATTGACCAACCTCAAGAAACCGTTTGGCACCGCCAAGATGGTGCGCATCAAAAGTGTCCGCTATCTGGCGTGGGAAGACGCCTTTGACGTGGAATTTGACGACGGTTTGAGCTTTCTGGAACCGCACGCCACCATCCGCAAGGCCAACAAAATTGCCGCCAAAGCCGAGCCGGTGGAGATCGTCCTCGAAAGCGAATGTCGCATCGGGTTTGACGTGCGTTACGACAACGGACAGACCGCCGAAGTGTCCTGGGCCTTCATCCGCGAACTGCCGCCGAAGAAATAATTATGACGAAGCGATGGGGCAAAGTCGGCGGCGACGAGTTGACGGTGAAAACCGCCGGCGGCGAATTCTCCGCCCCGCTCACCGAACTGTACGACGCCTGGTGGAACAGCATCGCCCGCGCGATGGCGTGAAATGAAACTTCGACGGCCAAGAGCAAAATCAGCTTTCTCGCTGGTGGAACTCTTGGTTGTCATCGCCATCATTGGGATTCTAGCGGCGTTTTTGTAGACAGTGGTGTCACGTGCAAAGAGCAAAGCACAACAGGTTCAATGTGCAAACAATGTCCGACAACTCGGGATTGCCCTGCAAGGATACTTGGCGGAAAACCATGCTTATCCTTCCAAGCGTCGTTGGCAGCAAATTTTGCAGGAATCTGAACTTGGAGCGATTAACACGAACAGTTTCCTCGGTATAACACAACAAGGGGTTTGGAAATGCCCGAATGCATATACGCCGGCTGACTACCCAGAGCAAGGTTATGTCAGTTATGGTTACAATTGGGATGGCCTGGAGAGCCATGGAAACTGGACCAATTCGCTGGGACTTGGAGGACATGTTTTTTCGCCAAATGACTGGCCTGTGAAAGAATCAGAAGTTGTCAGCCCAAGTGAAATGATCGCCATGGGCGACGGATTTGCGGGAGGCGATAATCACATTCGAGATGGGGTCGCGAATTTGGAGCGGGCTTACGGAATTTTGGATTTTGGAGGCACCGCAAGATCTTTCGCCCGCCACCAAGGCCAAGCCAACATGGTCTTTTGCGACGGCCACGTCGAATCGCCGACGCTGCCATTTCTGTTTTCGGACACCAGCGACGCGGCCTTGGCGCGCTGGAACCGCGACCATCTGCCGCACCGCGAAAAATTGTCACCGTAAAGCCAAAGCGGTGGCGGGCCACCGCAGTCTATTGAGACGCGTATAATAGGTGACATCCTTTCATTAGCACCGGGCTTCAGCCCGGTGGTTGTGGATGAATTGGCCAACCAACCGTTTCAACGGTTTTTTCCACGTCCGGCAAGCCGTTGAAACGGCTTTCTGCCACGCCGCTTTAAACACCCCGCTGAAACGGGGTGCTAATAAAACCCATGTCAACGGGTGTCACTCTATTATACGACTCTCAATAAAACGCTGGCGCGAATTTCCACGGCCCGAGCAGGCGCGAAGCGTCGTGGAGTGCTCCAGCCCTCTGGAGCTTTTCCCCAGCGCCGTCGGTGCGGCATATTCTTGGCCGACGATCCCCAGTCATCTGCCGCATCGCGAGAAACTTTCGCTTTGAAACACTTGTTTGCGCCAGATAGTGTGACCGCAATCCTATGTCCCCGCTGACACATCTCGTCGGAAGTTGGCTGATTGCTTCGGCAGCCACCAACAATCCGCGAGATCGCAAGCTGGTGACCTGGGCGGGAGTTTTGCCGGACGCCGATGGACTGGGTGTGATTCCTGACGTGGTCGGTTCATCGATTTCCGGCAAGGAATGTACGTTTTATTATTATCAAACGTATCATCATTTACTGATGCACGGCTGGCCGGCGGCCATGGTGGTTTCAATTTTGTTTGCGCTTTATGCCCAGCAGCGACCGCGGGTCTTACTGCTCTGCTTGCTCACCTTTCATTTGCACCTGCTGTGCGATCTCATCGGTTCACGGGGACCAACACCGGGAGATTTGTGGCCAATCTGTTATTCCGAGCCATTGTTTCGCCATCCGATTTGGTTTTGGAAATATCAATGGAAATTGGACGGGTGGCAGAATCAAACCATTTTCGTGGCCATATTTTCTGCTTCACTCTGGCTGGCAGTGAAACGAGGTTATTCGTTCGTTGAAGTCATCAATTCGCGTTTGGACGCAATTTTTGTGGGCGTGCTCCAAAAATGGTTTAACCACCTGCCGCACCGCGAAAAATAGTCGCCGTAAATCCACCCACCGGCGTCCCAAGTGGCGGTTCTAATGGTGAAAAAGGGTAAAAATGTACGTTTTTTTGGAAAAAACGGGCTTTTTTTGCAAAGAGAGCCGCGCCGCCAGCGAAATGGGGGTCACCTCCAATGATTTCTGCGCACCGGAAAATGATTGGAGGCGCACCTCCGGCAAAAGGGGCGGCCGGAAAACCGTTTGGGGCGGTGGGAAAATGAAAAGGGGCGCGCCCCGAATCATTTGGGCACGGCCCCAGCCAAAAGGGGCGCACCCCGAACGATTGGAGACGTGCCCCCAATCGCTGGAGGTGCGCCCCCAATCGTTTTTGGATGCCGGAAAATCGCTGGGGGCGCGCCCCTTTTCATTTTCCCGCGCTGGAAAATCTTTCGGGGCGGCTCGAAAATCAAAAACCGGACGCCGCCAATAAAAAAACAAACACCCCGGATGATATGGGGCGGGCGGTTGGCCGTTTAAATTTGAACACAAACGCCGTTTCCCCGCTCCATTCCTTGCGCCCGCTTGGATTAACCGTTGGCAACGGCGCATTTTTCCGTAACATAATCGAACGTTCATGCGCCAGTTTCGCAACATCGCAGTCAATGCGTTTATGGAACTCATCCGGCAGCCGATTTTTCTGCTGCTGCTGACGGGTTCCGTGCTGTTTGAGATTTTTCTCGCGGTGCCGTATTACTTCGCGTTCGGCGACGAAATGAAGCTGGTCAAGACGAGCGCGCTGGCGGTGATGCTGGTGACGGGCTTGTTCGGCGCGGTGTTGAGCGCGTCGGCCTCGCTCGCGCAGGAAATTCGCAGCGGCACGGCGCTGGCGGTGCTGTCCAAACCGGTCGGTCGCGCCCAATTTTTCGTGGCAAAATTTGCCGGGCTGGCGGCGGCCCTAACCCTGCTGGCCTACGTCAACCTGGTTGGTGTGATGCTGGCAAGCTGGATGGCGTTCGATGCCTACGGCTCGACCAATTTGACGGCCATCGAGATTTTTGGCGGCGGCGTTTTGCTGGCCTATGCGCTGGCCGGTTTCAGCAATTTCTTCCTGCGCCGTCCCTTCGTGAGCGACGCGGTGATCGCGCTGGTGGTGATGGCCACGCTGGCGACGTTCATCATTTTTCAATTCACGCACCAGATGCAGAGCCTGAACGTACAGGCGACGGTGGACTGGCGCATCGTGCCGGCGGGCATTTTGATCCTGTTCGCGCTGTGGATTCTCGCCGCGGTGGCGCTGGCCTGCTCGACGCGGTTTGACACGATTCCAACCCTGGCGATTTGTTCGGCGATGTTTCTGATCGGACTGATGTCGGATTATTTTTTCGGTCTGCGCGCCTCTCAAGGCAGTTGGTGGGCTTCAATTCTTTACAGTGCGGTGCCGAACTGGCAGCTTTTCTGGCTCGCCGACGCGCTTGAAACGGGCAAAAACACGTTTCATTGGGCTTATGTCGGCAAAGCGTTCGGGTACGCGGTCGGCTACGCCGGCGCGGCGCTGGCCGTGGGCGTGGCGCTGTTTGAGGACAGAGAACTCAGTTAATGCAAAATGAAACATTCGAAATCAAAAAACGGACAGGCAGCTTCCGCGACGTCTCCCCATTTTGCATTTTTAATTTTTAATTTTTAATTTCCGTGGAACGCAACATTCAAAAGAACGGACTGGTGAACCTCGCCGTCGCGGTGCTGATTTTTCTCGCCGGCTTTGGCGTCACGGTCTTCGCCGGGTCGCTGGCGGGACAGGTCACGGCGGTTTTCCTCGGCCTTGGCGTGTTGGTCGCTTTCATCAGTTGGTTTCAGATGCGGCTGGAGGAAAACGAGCAGCTGGAAAAACTCGAACTCGATGAACTCGCCCGCAGCCGGGGCGCGTCGCTGTTTGCCAGCCAGGACGGCGGCAGCTTTCCCGCGCAGAACGCCCGGCTGCAATTTGAGAAATATTTTGTGCCGGGCTTCGCCGTCCTGATCCTGCTGCTGGAAGCCGGCGGCGCGTGGCTGTTGTGTAATTGGAGCGGCAAAAACACCGCCGGCATCAACCCCGCCAACGCCGCGGCGGCGCTCTCACTCTTTGCGATTTTCGCGTTGCTCCTGTTTTTGATCGGCCGTTTTTCAGTGACCATTGCCCGGCTGGAAAACCACCGGCTGCTCCGTCCGGGCGCGAGTTTTCTGCTGGCGGGCGCCTACGTCTGCGCGCTGACCGCGCTCGGCATTGCGGGCGTCGAGGCGAAATTGCCAACGGCAGATTCTAAAATGGATTTCTGGATTGCGCGCGGCTTGTGCGTGCTGCTTGGCTTGATGGCGGTGGAAAGTCTGTTGACGCTGCTGCTGGAAATTTATCGGCCGCGCGTCAAAGGCAAGATCGCCCGTCCGCTTTATGAAAGCCGCGTCGTCGGCATTTTCGCCCAGCCGGAAAGTTTGTTCACCACGGCGGCGCAGACGCTGGACTACCAGTTCGGCTTCAAGGTTTCGGAAACGTGGTTCTTCCAGGCGGCGCAGAAAAATCTCGCGGCGCTGCTGCTCATTCAATTTGCCGCGCTGATTTTGTCCACGACGATTGTGTTCGTGGATGTGGGCGAGCAGGCGGTCTTGGAACATTTCGGCAACCCGGTCGCGACGCTCAATCCCGGCGCGCATTTTAAACTGCCGTGGCCGGCGGACAAAATATACCGGTTTCGCACCGAGCAGATTCAATCGTTCGCCGTCGGCTACACGCCCGACGCGCAGAGCGAAGCGGCGAGCACGATTCTTTGGACGGTTAGCCATAATAAGGAAGAAAATTTTCTCGTCGCCAAACGCGCCACCGTCACGTCGGCATCGGCCGTCAACGGCACGAATGATTCGGCCAAGGCACAGGCGGTCGGCCTCATCACCGTCAGCATTCCCGTGCAATTCCAGATCACGAACGTCACCGACTGGGCGTATAAAAATAATGCGCCGGACGCGCTGCTCAAGGATCTGGCGACGCAAGCAATCATCAAGTATTTCGCCGGCGTGGATTTGAACGACGTGCTGTCGCAAGGTCGCTTGCTGGCGGCGGAAGTATTGCGCGACCGGATTCAAGCTTCAGCCAATGCGCGTTCACTCGGCGCCAAAATCATTTTTGTCGGCTTGCAGGACATCCATCCGCCGACGGCCAGCGAAGTCGCTGCGACCTACGAAAAAGTGGTCGGTGCGCAGCAGACTAAGCTGGCTAAAATTCTCGACGCCGAGGCGGGGGCCATCCGTTTGAACGCCGTTTCGGGCGCGCAAGCCTTTACGATCACGAACGTCGCGGATGCCAGACGCGTTCAGTTGGTTTCCTCGAAGTTTGCCGAAGCCGGATTGTTCACGAACCAGATTCCCGCTTTTGAAGCCGCGCCGGATGTCTATCGCCAGCGCCTGTATTTGCAGAGTTTTGCCGCTGCCACCAAGGGCGCGCGCAAATATGTTTTGCTCGTCACGAACACCCAGGACGTGGTGATCTTCGACCTCGAAGACAAAATCCGCGACGACCTGCTGAACCTGTCCATCACCAATTCGCCATGAAAAAAAATCTGATCACCATCGTCATCGCCGCCGTGCTGGTGATGATTTTTGCGCTGCTGCTCTTCACTTTCCAAGTGCGCCAGTCGGAAGTTGCCGTGCTGACGACGTTCGGCAAGCCTGCCGCGAACAACCTTGACCAGCCGGACCTCTACTTCAAATGGCCCTGGCCGATCCAGCAGGTCTATCGCTTCGACAAGCGCACCCAGAATTTCGAGGATAAATACAGCGAAAATCTAACCGCGGACAACACCATGCTGCTGACGAGCGTCTATGTTGGCTGGCGGATTTCCAACGCGAAAGATTTTTTCCCGAAGTTTGCCGGCGGTTCCGTGGAAGTGGCGCAGCGCCAGCTTGAAACCATGCTCCGCAGCGCGAAAGCGGCGGTCATCGGCAAACATAATTTGTCCGACTTCGTGAATCCCGATCCGAAGCAGCTCAAGCTTGAGGCCATCGAGGATGAAATCAAAACCGCCGTGCAAAACCAGCTTGCCACGCAGAATTACGGCATCAGCATTGATTTTCTCGGCGTCAAAAAACTGGGTCTGCCGGAAAGCGTGACGCAGACGGTGTTTGACCGCATGAAATCCGAGCGGCAGGTGCTCATTAGCGAGGCCCAGTTTCAGGGCGAAGCCGAGGCGACGAAAATCAAATCCGCCGCCGAACGCCAGGCCGCCGATGTGCTGGCGAACGCCCAGGCCGAAGCCACGCGCATCGAAGGTTCCGGCGTGGCCGAGGCCGCGAAGACGCTGGCCGTGTTCCAGCAAAACCCGGAACTGGCGATTTTCCAGTTGCAGCTTGAGGCGTTGAAGAATTCACTGAACCAGAAATCCACGCTCATTTTCGACGAGCGCACCCCGCCGTTCAGCCTGTTCCAGAATCTGCCGGCGAATACCCAAACCAAATAATTTAGATGAGCGACCACGAGCATTACGACCATTCGCCCGCGCCGCCAATGTCGGACGCCGGTTCGCAGGCGCTGGCCGAGGCGTTGCGCAGCAGCTTCGTCATCGTCAAGCTCGCGCTGGCGGCGCTCCTCGTTGTCATTTTCGCGGCGGGATTTTTCACCGTCGGGCCGCAGGAAAAAGCTGTGATTTTGCGCTTCGGCAAGCCGCAGGGCGAAGCCCAGAAAATGCTGCTCGGCGCGGGACTGCACTGGTCGCTGCCGTATCCGATTGACGAAGTCATCCGCATTCCCATCACGGAAATCCAGAAAGTTTCTTCCACCGTCGGCTGGTATCTCACCTCGCCGGAAATGGAACTCGCCGGCACCGAGCCGCCCGCCGGTCCGTCGCTCAATCCCCAGATTGACGGCTACGTCGTCACCGCCGACCGCAATATCATTCACACGCGCGCCACGGTTTCGTACCACATTGACGACCCGCGCACGGCGATTTTTAATTTCGCGAACGGCACGAATCAGCAGTTCAACCTCGCCGGGGTGTCCAACGCTGTGCAGAACGCCGTCAACGAGGCCCTCATTCTTAGCGCCGCGCGTTTCAACGTGGACGATATTATCACGCGCGACATCGCCGGATTTCAAGATGCTGTCAGCCAGCGCGTGAGCGAACTCGCCGAGCGCGAGCAGCTCGGCGTGGCGATTGACCAGGTGCAGGTGCAGAGCGTCGCGCCGCGCCAGTTGAAGGACGTGTTCGCCATGGTCACTACCGCCCGCCAGAACCGCGACAAGCTCGTCAACGACGCCTTGAGCGAGCAAAACCGCATTGCCAGCCAGGCCGGCGCTTTGGCCGCGTCCATCACCAACGCCGCCGAATCCGCGCGCACCCGCTACGTTACCGCGATCGAATCGGACGCGATGGCGTTTACCGAACTGCTGCCAAAATACGAAAGTAACCCGAACCTGTTCGCTCAGTTGGAGCTGGCCAAGGCCATGACGCAGATTCTGACGAATGTGCAGGACAAAATATTTTTACCACAGCGCGCCGATGGCAAGCCGCGCGAACTTAGGTTACAGTTGAACCGCGAACCGCCGCAGCCTAAATCCGCGGCGAATCCGTAAAATCGTAAATCGCCAATCGTAAATTTGTTATGCAAGTCACGTCCCTTTTAAGTCAGCACGAGCACGGTCCGGAGTGCGGTTGCGGCCACGATCACGAGCATTCCGTCGTTCATCTTTGGCAGGCCGTCCTCGGCGTCGTCTTCGTCCTCAACGCCTTTATCGTGGACTGGCTGTTTGACGCCGGCAGCACGCTCGCCAGCGCCAGTGCGATGATCGGTTCCATCATTCTTGGCTATCCCATCATCGTCACCGCCGTCAAGGATTTGCGGCGCGGCAATTTGAGCATCAATGAGCTCGTCGCCATCGCCGTGCTCGCCGCGTTCGCGTCCGGTAATTACGAGACCGCCGGCATCGTCGCCTTCTTCATGCTCACCGGCGAAATCATCGAAACCCGCACCGCCCAGGGCGCGCGCGATTCCATCGAATCGCTCATCAAGCTCACGCCCACGAAAGCGCGCCGCCTTTTGAAAGATGGCCGCGAGGAAGAAGTCGCCGCCAGCCAGCTCGCCGTCGGCGATGTGATTCGCATCCGCCCCGGCGACAACGTCGCTGCCGACGGCGTCATTCTGAAAGGCGAAGGCTCGTTCAACCAAGCCACTATCACCGGCGAATCTTTACCCGCCGAAAAAAATGCCGGCGACGAAGTTTTTGCCGGCACGCAGAATCTCACCGGCGTTTTGGAAATCAAAGTCAGCCGCGCTGGCACCGACACCACGCTCGGCCGCGTGCGCGAACTCATCATCGCCGCCGAAAAAACCAAGTTGCCCATCCAGAAAATCGTGGATCAATACATGGGCTTTTACACGCCCCTCGTGCTGGTCATCGGCGCGCTCGTCTGGGCGTTCACGCATGATTTGAACCGTGTCATTGCGGTATTTGTCGTCTCCTGCCCGTGCGCATTCATTCTCGCGACGCCTACCGCGATGGTCGCCGCACTTTCCGCCGCCGCTCGGCTCGGCATCTTGATCAAAAACGTCGCCGACATCGAGCTCGCCGCCAAAATTAATGCCTTTGTCTTCGACAAAACTGGAACCCTGACGACTGGCCAGCTCGCCGTCAGCCGCCTTGCCCCCATTGGCGACACCAAGCCTGCCGAGCTTTTATTGCTCGCCGCGTCCGCCGAAAAATACAGCAACCATCCGACCGCCAAGGCGCTTGCCAACCTCGCCCGCGAAGCCGGAGTGCCATTGGCTGAACCCAAAGATTTTGCCGAAACCGCTGGGCGCGGCGTGAAGGCTGAAATCAACGGGGCAAAAGTTTTGGTTGGCCGTGCGCAATGGCTCAAGGATAACGGCATTGAAGCGAGCTTTGAAAAATTCGTGGATTTGAACGAGACCGAAGGCTGGAGCCTGATTTTCGTCGCCCAAAACGGCCAGTGCGTCGGCTGGGTCGGCCTGCAGGATCAGACTCGCGCCGAGGCGAAGGAAGCTTTGGCGGATTTAAAAGCAGCCGGCGTCCGCCGCATCGCGATGATTTCCGGCGACCGCCAGGTGGTCGCCACGCGCGTCGCCGCCGAAATTGGTTGCGAAGAGGCGAAGGGCGATTGTCTGCCTCAGCACAAAGTGGAATTTGTCCGCGCCGTGAAGGCGAAGGGCTACAAAGTTGCGGTCATCGGCGACGGTGTGAACGACGCGCCCGCGCTGGCGGCGGGTGACATCGGTATCGCCATGGGCGCGGCCGGTAGCGAAGTGGCCATCCACAGCGCGACGATTGCGTTGATGAATAATGATCTCCGCCGCCTGCCGTTTCTCGTGAAACTTTCGCGCAGCACGCGCGCCGTCATCAATCAGAATTTTGCTTTCGGCGTCGTGTTCATTATCGTCGGACTGGCGGCGACCGCGTTCGGCTACATCGGCCCGATTGTCGCGGCGCTGTTGCACAACGTCGGTTCGCTGATTGTGATTTTTAACAGCGCCCGCCTGGTGCGGAAAGGTGAGGAGCTGGAACATTTCCAGCCCGAAACCATCGCCGACAAGCATGATCACGGCTCACATTCCGAGCCGGCGGGTGAACTGACGCCGAAGCTGGCTTGAGGTGGCAACCGCCTCCGGCGGGTGGATTTCGGCGTCGCGCCGAAAACCTCGAACAACCGAAAATGAAATATTTTATTTAGATTAACGAGACTTCGGCCGGCCGCCGAAGTCAACCCGCGAAGCGCGGGCGCTACCATATTTTTTTATGTCCGTCGCCGAATTAAATCCGCAATCCGCAATCCACAATCCGCAATCCGGCGGCGAGGTCGTCGTCTCTGTGCGCGGGCTGACGAAGGTGTTCAAGGATTTCTGGAATCGCCCGAAGGCGCGCGCAGTGGACAACGTGGATTTTGAAGTCCGCAAGGGCGAAGTGTTCGGCCTGCTGGGACCGAACGGTTCCGGCAAGTCCACGACGGTCAAGCTGCTGCTCGGCTTGCTGAATCCCACGAAAGGCCACATCGAGGTGTTCGGCCATTCACCGCGCCATGTGCAGACGAAAGCGCGCATCGGCTATCTGCCCGAGGAATCGTATCTTTACCGCTATCTCAATTCGCGCGAAACGCTGGATTTTTTCGGAAATCTTTTCCATCTCAACAAAGCTGACCGCGACAATCGCGCCGAGCAGTTGCTCGAAATGGTCGGCCTTGGCAAAACCCAAACGCGCGCGGTTGGCGAATTTTCTAAAGGCATGCAGCGCCGCATCGGCTTGGCGCAGGCGCTTATCAACGATCCGGATCTGGTGATTCTCGACGAACCTACCGCCGGCCTCGACCCGATTGGCTGCCGCGAGGTGAAGGATTTGATCATCGCGCTGGCGCGGCGCGGCAAGACGGTGATTTTAAGCAGTCACCTGCTTTCCGATGTCGAGGACGTTTGCGACCGCGTGGTGATTTATTACGGCGGAAAAATCCAAGCCGCGGGCACGCTGAAAGATTTGCTGGCGACGCCGGACACGCTGCGCATCACGACGCCGGTTTTGCCGCGCGAAACTTTGGAAAAAGTTTTGGCCACCATCCGCCACGGCATTTCGACCGGCGAAGTGCGCGTGGATAATCCGACGCAGAATCTTGAAAGCTATTTCCTCGACGTGGTGAACCAGGCGCGCGCGGCCAACGAAACCAGTGGCGCGCAATCCGGCGCGCGCGTGGCGGAGTATTTGCGCGGCGGTGACGACGCCAAACCGGCGACGGACAAAGTTTTGGAAAAATTGTCGCTGCCATCGGCCGCGCAGCCACCCGTTGATGCCAAATCGGCGGCTCAACCGGCAGCCTCGCGTGTGGACGACAAAAAACTCGAATCGCTGGCGCAGGCCAGCCAACCCGCCCCGCCGCCAGCCAAGTCGGCGTCCGCGCCGGAAGCGCAGCCAGTGGATTTGTCCAAGGCGGACGAAAAGCTATCGTCGCTGCTCGGCGGCAAGAAATAATTTCGGCAGTTCATGCAACGAATTCTCGCCATTGCCTGGTTGACGTGGAAGGCCGCGCTGCGGTTCAAGCTGTTCCTAGTCATCGCGGTGCTGCTGCTTACGGCGGTGGTGGGTTTGCCGCTGGTGATTGAGGATGATGGCACGGCGCAAGGCTTCACGCAGATCATTCTTACTTACACGTTGAGCGCGATTACGGCCTTGCTCGGGCTTTCGACGTTGTGGCTGGCGTGCGGCACCTTGGCGCGCGATATCGAGGAATGCCAGATCCAGGTGGTCGCGACGAAGCCGATTGCGCGCTGGCAGATCTGGCTCGGCAAATGGTGCGGCATTATCTCGCTGAACGCGGCGCTGCTGGCGATTTCCGGCACCTGTGTTTTTGGGCTGCTGCAATGGCGTGCCAGCAAGCTGCCGGCGGCCGAACAGCAGATTTTAAGGGAACAGATTTTGGTGGCGCGCGGCTCGGCGAAGGAGGTCAACCACTCGGCGGAAATTGACGCGGCCACGGAACAAGTTTTGCAGGGGCGCCTGAAGTCCAGCCCCATTGAAAAAGTGGACCTGCCCGAAGTTCGGCGCCAAATCCACGAGCAGGTCAAGGCGGAGATGCAATTGGTGCCGCCGAGCTATGAGCGCACCTGGAAGATTGACCTGGGCTTTGCGAAAAATTATCTGGCGGGAAAACCGCTGCAGTTGCGGGTGAAATTCAACGCGGCCGAAAAAAGCCCGTCGGGCACGTTTTTGGCGCTGTGGCAGGTGGGCGTCCCGGACAAGACCAAACTCTGGCAGAGCGAACCGATGAGCCTCGCGCCGGATACGGAAACCTCCCATGCGGTTCATGAGTTTGCCATCCCGCCGGATTTGTTCGACGCGAACGGCCTGCTGACCATCACCTTTAACAACCAAAATCAGACCACGTTGCTTTTTCCGCTCGAAGATGGCGTGGAGGTTTTATATCCCGAAGGCGGCTTCGCGCTGAATTTCGCGCGCGGGCTGGGCATCATTTTCTGCTGGATGGCCCTGCTGGCCGCGTTGGGGCTGATGGCGGCGAGTTTCCTGTCGTTTCCGGTGGCGACCTTTTTTTCGCTGGCGATGCTGCTGATCGTCTTGTCCAGCGGCACGCTGGCGGAATCAGTGGATTCCGGCTCGGTCGCGGCGGGCAACGATGAGAAAGGTGTGGCGGGCCATTCAGTCATGGATTTCGCGCTGATCCCCGCGTTCAAGGGCGTGCTGGCGATGGTGAGCCTGGTGAAAAATTATTCGCCGATTGACGCGTTGAGCACCGGGCGCAGCATCACTTGGGGCGAGCTCGGCGCGGCCTTCGCGCAGGTCGTCCTGCTGGTGGGCGGCGGGTTTGCCGTGGCTGGAATTGTTCTGTTTAACCGGCGTGAACTGGCCACGGCGCAGGGAACGCAATGAATTCGTCCGTCAAAAAAATTTTATTGCTCCTGCTGGCCGCCGTGCTCCTGTTCAGTTCCGGCCGGCTGCAGAATTCATTGAACCGCGACCGTGACGCCCTGGGGCTGACGCACGCGGCGGTATTGGAAAACGCACCGCCGCTACTGGCGTTCACCACGGTCGCCTTGGGCGGTTTTCGCGGACTGATCTCCAATTTTCTCTGGATCCGCGCCAACGATTTGCAGCAGGACGACAAGTATTTCGAAGCCGTGCAGTTGGCCGACTGGATCACGAAGCTGGAGCCGACGTTTCCGTCGGTATGGGTTTTCCAAGGCTGGAACATGGCCTACAACATTTCCGTGAAGTTCAAGGATTTCCCCGACCGCTGGCGCTGGGTGGAGCACGGCATCCAGTTGATGCGTGACGATGGCTTGCGCTACAACCCTAACAGCGTGGACCTTTACCGCGAACTGGCCTGGCAGTTTCAGCACAAGCTGGGGCAGAATCTCGACGATGCGAACCGGTATTACAAGAGCCAGTGGGCGGACGAAATGAAGGATTTTTTCGGCCCGAACGGGACGAATTTTGACCGGCTGCTCCGGCCGCAGACCCCGGCGGATTTCCAGTTGGTGCAGACGTTCTCCAACCGCTACAAGCTGGACCCGGCGTTTGCGAAATCCGTGGACGCGGAATACGGCCCGTTTGACTGGCGGCTGCCGGAAGCCCACGCGATTTACTGGGGTGCCCGCGGGCTTTCCGTGGCCAAGGAAAATCCGGACAAGGTGAATGCCGACGACCTCATCAAGCTGCGGCGCATCATCTACCAGTCCATGCTGCAGGCGCTGCACCACGGACGCATCATTGCCGATCCGTTCAGCCACACCTATTCGCTGGGTCCGAACCTGGATCTCGTCCCGCAGGTCAACCAAACCTACCTCCAGATGTATGCCGATGAAACCGACCCCGGACAGAAAGACGGCATTCTCAAGGCGCACCGGAATTTCCTGCGCGACGCCGTCTATTTTCTCTACGAAGCCAACCGCCTAAAGGAGGCGCAGAAATGGTTCCAATATTTGGGTGAAAAATACCCCGATAAGCCGATCATTGACAATCAGCCGGATTCCCTGCCGGGAAATCTGACGCTCGACGAATACGCGGTGGCCGTGGTGCAGATTGACATCGGCGAATCCTCGCAGGATCGCGTGACCGCCGCCGTGCAAGGCCTGCTGACCCGTGCCTATTATGCGCTGGCCACCGGGGACGATGATCGCTACGAAAACATGAAGCGCCTGGCCGGCCGCGTCTATCAGCATTATACCGCCAAGATCGCCAACTACGGTGCCCAGCGCGTTCCGCTGCCGCCTTACGACACCTTGAACGCCACCATCCTCCGGCAATTGCTGGATCCGCAGAATGGCGTGCCTTATGCCGCCCGCGCCGTGCTGCGAACCCAGCTCGGCCTGCCGGCGGAATCCGCCGCGCCCGCCAACACCACGACTAACGCCGTGGCATTGGAGGCCACCAATGCCATTCCGACCAACGCGGCGGCACCGGTGCTGCCATGAAATTATTTTCGACCGCCAGCGTAGTTTCGCTTAAGCTGATTCTTCTGTGACGAAAAAAAATCCCAGTTCCCGGCCGCTGCGTGTCGGTCTGATTTCGCTCGGCTGTGCCAAAAATCTCGTGGATGCCGAGATCATGCTTGGCTCGCTGCTCAAGGGCGGCGTTGAAATTACCAATGACGCCGCGAGCGCCGATGCGGTCATCGTCAACACCTGCTCCTTTATTGATTCCGCGCAGGAAGAAAGCGTGGACACGATTCTCGAATCCGTTGAGCTGCGCGACGCGAACCAGCGCGGCCAGGCCGTGATCGTTTCCGGCTGCCTGCCGCAGCGGTTCCGCGCCGAACTGCCCAAGCTCATGCCGGAAGTGGACGCGTTCATGGGCATTGACCAGGTGGCGCAGGTCGGCGACATCGTCGGCAAAGCCATTGCCAATCGTAAGTCCAAAGTCCAAAGCCCAAAGCCCAAAGCCCAGAAAGGCAACCTTGTCTCGCGCCTGAACGAACTGGAGAAGAACCGTCCGCTCGACGAGCACGAAAAGGAAAATGCCCTGCGCGGCTCGGAAAAATTCGGCAAAACCAAAACGGTCGTAGCGGCGTCTCGGCAGAGCGCCGCTGTTCCATCTGCCCATAAACCATCGGCGGCCCTCTCCCGAGACGCTGCTGCGGTTTTCGATGTGACGGCGCGCCCGGTGTTCATCCCCGATTTCGCGACGCCGCGCTTCCGCCTCACGCCGAAACATTTCGCGTATTTGAAAATCGCCGAGGGCTGCAACCATCCGTGCAGCTTCTGCATCATTCCCCGGATGCGCGGCTCGCACCGCAGCCGTACGCAAACCGATATTGTCGCCGAAGCCAAGGCGCTCATCGCCGACGGCGTCAAAGAGATCAATCTCATCTCGCAGGACTCGACTTACTACGGCCTGGATTTGCGCGCCAACCATAGTCGCGCCATTTCTTCGCCGGAAAAGTTTTCGGAAGCGACCAAATCCTTGTCCGCCGACGCCACGACGATTTGCACGCTGTTGCGCGAGCTAAATGCGCTCAAGGGCGATTTTTGGATTCGCTTGCTCTACACGCACCCGGCGCATTGGACGGACGAACTTATTAAGACCATCGCCGAATGTAAAAAGGTTGCGCGTTACGTGGACATTCCGCTACAGCACATCCACGAGAACATGCTCGAGCGCATGCGGCGGGAAACGTCGCAGCAATATATCGTTGATCTCATAAAAAAAATCCGCGCGGGCATTCCCGGCATCGCGCTACGCACGACCTTCATCGTCGGGTTCCCCGGCGAAACCGAAACCAGTTTCAGCGCGCTGCTCGATTTTATCCGCGACACCAAGTTCGAGCGGCTCGGTGTGTTTGCTTACTCGAAAGAGGACGGCACCCGCGCGGGCGCGATGGCCGGACAAATCCCCGCCAAGCTGAAACAAAAACGCCGCGAACTCGCGATGGCCGCGCAGCACAAGGTTGCCGTGCAGGTGGCCGAATCGTTCATGGGTCGTGTAATTAAAGTCCTCATCGAAGGTGAGGCGAATGCCAAGCAGCTTCAAGGCGCCAACGTTAGCTCGTGGGAACACGGTTTGATTCGCGACATAGACCAGCGTGCCGCGCAGATGAAAGGCCACTATTTTGTGGGGCGCGGCGAAGCCGATGCCCCGGACATTGATGGTCGCGTTTACATCCGCGTCGGCAAATTGCCGGTCGGTGGCTTCGCCAATGTCAAAATCATTGGCCACACCGATTACGATTTGATTGCCGAGCCGGCCCAATGACGGGGCGCTTCAGTTGGGCACGCTCGTGTGTTCCATCACCCATTGAAAGTCGGCCTCGGCGTTTGCCGGCTCATTGGGAATCTTGATCGGAAGATTGACGGCGCTCGGCATGGCGGGCTGGACGGTCCCGGCATTCACCCAGTGATGGAGCGCCGCATGGCCGTCGGCAAAGGAAAACGCCGTCGCCCGGTTGTGGTAGGAAGCCGGCAAATCCTGCCATTGAACATTTCTGGCCACACTGGAACTGCGTGCACCTTTGAGCGTTGCCGCCTCCTGGTTTAGAAAACTGCCGTCATCAATGCTGTCTGGGTGTTCGTCCAGCATGACAAAAAGTTCAGTCGGCTGCGAGATTTGGGCGATTTTGAAAAACTGTTTGTCTGCGGGATTGTTGAGGTTCACTCCGGTGCTGGTAGCGTCGCCGGCGTCCCCCATCATGGCATTCATCGAATAGCTGCGGCTGCGGTGCGTCCAGCCGGCGGCCCTTTGCACGGCGCTCAATTCCCGGTCGGAAGGACAATGAAAAAAGCCGGTCTGGCCGCCGAAATAAACACCGAGGCTGGCGCCGGTGATCGCCGCCGGATTGGTGTTGTCGGGACTCAAATCCCACGTCATGACGTTGTTGACCCAGTTGAGATTGGTTCGGGATGACGAGCCGGCCATGACCAGATTATAGGGGAGCAGGCCGTCGTGTTCATCCGCGTAAAGCTGCCAGGCGAGGGTCAGTTGGCGGGTGTTGTTCAGGCAAAAAACGCCCTGCGACCGTTCGCGCGCCTGGGAGAGCGCCGGCAGCAAAATCGCCGCCAAGATGGCGATGATCGCGATCACCACCAGCAGCTCAATCTGCGTAAAGCCACGCAGCCGGCACCTGTTTGCAAAGACTGACATTACAACCTGAAAATAATTTCACCGGGCTTGTTCAAGCAATACAACGGTTTTGACAACAAGTCAAAAGTGGAACCGGGGTTTGATTGGAGTTTCCCGCCATTTTCGGACGTTCGCAAGGCGGTTTTTTGCAGCCAATCAACATTTTTTGTCATTTTCCCCCAAGGCGGTCAGCGCATCTTCCAAGGCGGAATGCATTTCCGCGGCCGTCGCATAACGGCCGGCGGGGAGCGGCTGGCAGGCTTTCAGGATGACGTCGTTCAACGGCAGGAAATCCGGGGGTTCCTCGGTGCTGACCAGCGTGGTGGCCACGGCGGGGAAATGCGCCGGCGGCCGGCCGGTGGCGAGCACATACAACACCATGCCCAGCGCGTAAATATCCGCCACCACCGTGCCGGGCCGCTCCGGTTGTGGCGGCATATAGCCCGGGGTGCCGACCAGCGTCCGTTCTTCGTCCGCCGGGCGAATGCCGGTGATGAGGCCAAGGTCCGCCAGCTTGGGCCGGCCGTTCACGTAAATGATGTTTTGCGGCTTGATGTCGCGATGGGTCAAACCCTGCTGGTGCAGAAAATTCAGCGCCTCGCACAACGTCAGGCCGAGGCGCACACACTCCTTCACTGGCAGCCGGCGCTTGGGCAGTTGGGCGCGTTCGCTCATCAGGTCCCGCGGCCGGTAAGTGGCCGGCGCGGACTGCCAGTCCGGCACCAGCGAATCGCCCAGTTCCATGACGTAATAAAAACCACCATCTTTCCTGGCGCTGACATAATCCACGCGCAGCAAGCCGGGATGCTGGCTGGAAATGGCCTGATATTTTTGGATGCCGTTGAACTCGCGCTCATACGGGCCGGCATCGTCGCCGAACTTCGCCTGATCAATCACTTTCAAAGCCCGCCATTCGCCGGCGCGCGTCCGCGCCAGCCAGACTTTGCCATAAGCGCCTTCGCCGAACGGCGGTCGCACCAGTTCGTAGCCGGGCGTGGCCGGCACCGGGTCCAGTGCCATTGTTTTGTCAACAGTGGGCGCGCGGCGGATGGCCATGGCCACCGTCCACAACAGGGCGCACGGCAACTGGCCGGCGACAATAATCAGCCAAGGAAACCACCAGTTCGTAAAATAGGTCAGCAAAATGGCGGCCAAGGTCACCAGCGGAAAAATCCCCGCCGCGACTCCGAACGCCACCGGCAGCCGCAGCCGGCACAAGCCGCCGCCGAGGAGAATTCCAGCGACAGTCAGCAGCGCCAGTTCAATTCCGCTCGCCGGTCTCAGCAGGGAATCGCCGTTGAGCAGATTCAGAAATTCCGTCACCAGAATTTCCACGCCTCCGGAGGTCTCGCCCGTCCAGCGCGTGTAAGGTGTGCCGAACTCATCCGTTTCGCCGTCCGGCAGGGAGGTTTGCGGCCAGGTGCCGATGAAGACGATTTGATCGCGGAAATAATTCGCCGGCTGCGTCAACGCGAACTCATAGCTCATCCTCGTCTCGGCGCCGGTCTGGCCGTAATAGCGCAGCCAGCGTTCCATCGGTGCGGCGCTCAACGTCGCACCTTCCAGGCGCGCCGCCGTCCCTGGCAGGCTGGGATACGGACCTGGCGATGGAAACGGCCAATGCCGGCGGACGATATGGTCAAGTTCCGGATTGAGCCAGGCCACGCCCCAGTTGGTGCCGGCGGCGGAGAGAAATGGCTCCATCGGCAGAATCGGCTGGCTGCCGACGAGCGCGGGATGGATGACCTGCGTTTGTTCGGCCATCAGGACCACGTGCGTTTGGCGGCGCAGTGCGGCGGCGAACGCGGCATCACTGGCGGGATCGCGCGGATCGCGGAAAAAGGAATCCAGCACCACCAGCGGGCAACCGTCATCCGCCAGCCGGTTGAGCAACTGGGCGTGGAGCGCGCGGTCCCAGGGCTGGCCGCGCATCTGATGGAAGCGCGCAAAGGCGGCATTGTCCATCAGGATGAGCGTGACTTTGCGGTGAACGCCATGATTGCCAAAGCGGAAGAGGTTATCATAGCTGGCGTTGACCCACGCATCGCCGAACGGCGTCAGCCCCAGGAGCAGACCGCACAGCACCGCCAGCGCCGCGCCCGGCACGGAGCGGTGGAGCAGGGGATGGCTTGGGTTTGGGCGGGTCACGGCCGGCGCGCCATTGTAGGCGGAGCCGGCGCGGAGGACAATTCCCGCCTCACTTTTCCGCTGGCCGGCCGGAACCGGGTGCTGGTGCCAGCGCGCACTTGCTTTTTTCCCGGAATCAATGGAACTTTTCCCCGGACTCTGGGTTCTAACTATCACTACCATGATCAAACAAATCAAAACCATCCACGTTTGCCTCCTCGCCATCGTGACCTTGACCGGTTTGGCGGCCGGTCTGGCGGGAGCCGACCAAATCCTGCCCTTTAACAAACAATCCGGCGGCAGCGGGTCGGGCTGTCCCGGGGCCTACACGGGCTTTGCCAAGATGACGAACAGCGCCGGCGGCATCTGGATCACGCCGCCGGCCAACACCTCCAGCGGCACGTTCACGGATGCGTCGGGTTTTTCCGCGCCGTATATGTCCGTAACCTGGGTGCAGCGCAAGAACGACGGGATGACCTGGTGTAGCACCAACACCGTGACGTTTCCGGCGACGAATAGCACCAGCTATGAACTGTTTGTGTATGTGAAAAACACGCCGCCGCCACCCACCAACGGCCAAGCGATGGATTTGCAGGTCACTTGGCATTGATCGGCCGCGGGAATCAAATCTTGGGGGCGCCGGCAAGTCTTCCCGCCATGGAACACAATTCCTGCGTGAGGGCAGACGGTACCTTCATGGGGAATCGTATTAACCTCACAGGAAATCGTGTCAACCTCTGAGGGAATTGCGTCAACCTCTGAGGAAAAAGCATTTTCCTCGAAGGGAAACGCGTTACCCCGGATAAAACTGGGGTTCCGCTCAAAATCGCACTTCAGCCAATTCAGATGCTGATCAGGAACCGGGCCAGCACCGTCCGGGTGCGTGCCATTTCATTGTAGAGATTCAACGGCTCCAGTCGGTAGTGTTGATCGAAGATGTTCAGCAGGCCAACGGTGAGTTCCGCCCGGCGATGCCAGAAACGGTAGCCGGCGTAGGCATTAAACTGGTAGAAGTCATCCCCCGGTTCCGCCGGCAGAAACCCGGAATTGTTTTGGTCATACCAGTTGCCTTCTAGGACGGAGAAGAGGCCGGAAGGATGATTCCAGTTGGCGTGCAAGTTAACCGTGTGCAACACGCTCGTCAGATTCTGGCGTGGTTGAAAGGGCGAGTCGTATTCGAAGGCCGGCAGGTTGGCGGGAACATTCCCATAACTGGTGTCCAACTCGGCCGACGACAGCCGGTAGCGCGCTCCGACGGACCATTGCCGGCCCAGCAACTGGTCGGCAGTGAAGGTGAGCGACTGTTCGGTGTATTCGCGGGATTGGTTCAGGCCCACCGGATAGGTGGAATAGGTGAGCGGCGAATCGGTGTAGAAAACGAACGCGCCCTGGAGTGCATCCAGCCGGGAGTGCAGGATTTCGCCGGACAAACCGAGGTAGGTGCCGGAATCCAACTTCTGCTCCAGCGAAACGTCGAAGGTTTCCAGCCGGGAACCACTGGCATCGCCCGCCACGGATTCGGGTGCCAGGCTGCGGAAGGATTGGTTGAACCCGGCCACCTCGGTCGGCTCCAAGCGTTGGCTCTGGCCATCGGCGAAGTCAGACAGCGACCGGGTGTAAGCGGCGCGGAACGTGGTGTTGGTGAAAGGTGTCCAGATGATGCCCGCCTTGGGCGACAGCGCAAACACGGTTTTGGTCTGCGCTGAAAAAGGTGTGGTGGCGGTATCCGCCGGCAGGTGGAGGACATCGTAGGCCAAACCCAGATTCACCGCGAACGTGTCCCAGAGCTGCCAATTGTGATAGCCATAAACGCCGACATGATAATGATCCATGGTGAGATCCTGATTGACGATGGCTTTGGGGTTGGGAAATTCACCGTAGTTTGCATAACCATTGCCGTCCAGGTTCCACTCGAAATCTTGGTAGCGGGTGCTGCCCCAGCCGAAATGTGCGCCCACCACGGTGGTATGGCTGGCCTGCTCCCAAATCTGCTGGAGTTCGGTGGTATATTCGGTCGGGGTAATCCGGGCGGATTCCGCGTTGTTGAAAAACCGTACCGCCCCAAAGGCACCGTGGGTATAGATGCCAATAAACTGCCCCACATTGTCGGTGCTTCCCGCTTCTACCCCCGTCCGCCGTGCGGCAAACAGCAGGGTATGCACACCCGGATTCCATTCATGGTGATAACCGAGGTAGAGGTTCGGCAGTTGGGATTCCGTGACGTGGAAATCGGGCGAGGCGTCGGCCTGATTGTAATACTCGTTGTTGTCGCCGTAACTGATCTGGGCCAGTTGAACCTCCGCCAAGACGCTGTCTTGGGGAGTGATCTGCCACTTGAGCCGGATATCCTGCTCGCGATTCTCAAAATTGTCATTGGGCCGCTGGCCGGGATCGTAAAGATAGGAAGTGGCGACATCATAGCTGACATCGCCGGCATTGTAGAACGCCTCGGATTCTTCCGTCCACGCGCCCCGGTCCAGATAGGTCGTTTCGGAAACCGCGCCGAAACGGTTTTGGTCGAACAGCCGGGCATATGGCGGCTGCGACAGGATGGCGGACTGCCAGCCGGCGCTGGTGGGGGCCAGCAAGTTGGCAATCCAGAATTCATCGCTCGTCGGCGGATCGTAACGGAGGTTGCTCCAGGTCGGGCTGCGCAATTGCTGGTAGCTGTTCGCGAGGAATAGGTGTGCGGAGTAGTTCGCGTAGTCGGCGCTCACAGCGCGGCCGGCCTCGCGCACGCTCAGGTCGAACAGGCCGGCGTCCCGATAAACGCCGGCGAGATTCGCGCTGCGCACCGCCCGGTCTTCGTCCAGCAGCAACTGGGAACGATAGACGCCGCGGTTGTCGTTCAGCGCCTGCGATTTTTCCAGGTCGCGAATCGCGTCGTTGATCTGGTTCTGCTGCTGGTTCAGCAGCGCGGAATAAAGCCACGCCGTCGGGTCGTTCGGATCCAGCTTTTTTGCCAGCCTCAGCTCCTTCGCGGCATGGAAAAAATCGCCAACGTGCGCGTAAGCCTTGCCGAGATAGCTGCGGAGTTCCGCGCGCTGCGGTTCCAGCGCGGCGGCGACCAGCAAATCGTCGCGGCCGCCGGACTTGTCGCCCAGCCGGATGCGGATGAGGCCGCGACCGAGCCAGGCATTGCCCAGCGCGGCATCGGTGTTCAAAGCGAGGTCAAACCAGGCCCGCGCCGCGCGCGGCTGGTTCTGCGCCGCCAGCACAAAACCTTTCAACGCCAGCGCCTGCGCGTTGCGCGGTGAGAGCGCGAGGCTTTGGTCGAGCGCCGTCATGGCTTCCTTGGCGCGGCCAAAACTGAATTCCAATTCCGCCACGCGTTCCCAGGCAAAACCGAATTGCGGCGAAACGACCGTGGCCTGCCGGGCCAGACGCAAGGCGTTTTGCAGCGAGATCTCGCGGACGGCGCGCGACTGCTCGTAATAGGAGGCGGCGAGTAATTCCGATGCCCGTTGCGGTTGGCCCTCCGTGGCCGGCGGCTGCCGTTTTACGGCGGCGATAAGCTGGCGCAACGCCCCGGCCAGTTGCGCCGGCTGGCCGGCCGGACTGGCAACTGCCGACAAAATGATTTCCGCCTTTTCAACTTCACCCACGGATAGCAGCAGCGCGGCGTGATAAACCAGTTCGCCATCGGAAAGGTTCTGCCGCCCGACGGGATATTGTTCCAGGGCAGCCAGCAAATCGCCGGCCCGATAGGCGGCAAGCGATGCGGTCAGATTTTTTTGCTCATCCGCCGTCAATGCCAGTTCGTCCGGATCAATCACCGCCGGATAATAAAAGCACCATTGCAAAAGATTATTGGCGATGAAGCCGGCGGTGCGCACGGGCGCGCGGCCCGGCTCCACGGCGGCCTGATTGCCGTTGGTCAGCAGCAGCGTGGCCTGCGAGTTGCCGAATTTCACCTGGCCGTCCACCACCGAAAGCGTGGTGCGGTCGGCGGCGTCCACCGCCATGACAAATTCCGTGCCTTCCACCCCGGCCACGGCACCGCGCGTGATGATGCGGATGCGGCCCGGCTGGTCGCGGTGAAAAAATGAAAGAACGCCGCGCACTAGATGCAAGCCGGCCTGCGCCGCGGAGGAATCCGGCGGCAGGATTTCCAGTTCCGTCGAAGCGCCAAACGGCACGATGCTCTGGTCAGACCAGCGCAGGGCCACGCGGCTGTTTTCGCCGGTGTGAATCCGGTCAAGCGGATGCAGCACTTGGTTGGCCGACGCGTTCACCCAAGCCGTGGTGCCCGCCGGGAGAATGGCCACCGCACCTTGCAGCTCCACGATGCGGATTTCGTTGGTGGCGGCCGCAGGGATGGTTGGCTGGGCAAAGCTCTTCCCGCCACCGGCGGCAATAAGAAGCCCCATCGCCGCCAGCCAAGCCCGACCAAATATCTTGCAACGCCGTTTCAAAATCCCCAATCCGGTTGATTAAGAATGTCTAAAAAACCAGACCAGCGGCGGCAATTCAAATCATTTTCCCAAGATTTTTTATTTGCCAACCGCCGGACCAGGCATGTTACTGGTGGCATGGCACAAGTTCCGGATGAACTGATACCGACGCGGGCGACGCTGCTTCACCGCCTCAAGGACTGGCAGGATCATTCTAGTTGGCAGGATTTTTTCGACATCTATTCTCCGCTCATCTACGGGATTGCCATCCAAGGTGGCCTCACCAAATCCGAGGCGCAGGAAACCGTGCAGGAGACGATGATTGCTGTGGCCAAGAGCATGCCGGATTTCAAATACAATCCGGCCGGCGGGTCCTTCAAGTGCTGGCTGTTGAACCTGACGCGCTGGCGCATCACCGACCAGTTTCGCAAGCGTGGGCCGCAGGCTGTGTCGGCGGAACCCGCTCTACCGGCAGCCAATCCCGATGCCGATCAACCCGCCATGGATCCGGCCGGCCCGGAGAGTGCCTGCCCGAACTCGGAATTGGAAACGTTGTGGGATGCGGAATGGGAAAAAAACCTGCTGGAAAACGCCATCGCCAGAGCCAAGCGCCAGTTGGATCCGAAACAATACCAGATTTTCGACTTCTGCGTGAACAAGGAGTGGCCGCCGGAGCGGATCGCCAAAACTTTTGCCATTACCGTCAACCAGGTTTATCTGGCAAAACATCGGGTGGTGGAGAAGATCAAACAGGAAGTCGAAAGGCTGCAGCGGCAAATCATTTGATTGCCCGCCGGCGGCTTCCCCCCCCCGGCTTCCACTTTCGTGGCTGGTCTTAACCAGAAGTGTAGTTTTGGTGATAATCTCGTAAAAAATAAATTTAACCCAACTTATATATTCATTAGCCGGCAGATTTTTTGAAAGATTCGGTTTTTGCGTCCGTATTGTAAGTAGGGGGCAATACCGGGATTGCCGTGGATGACAGGCCGGGATTTTATACCAGCTCCGAACCTTTTTTGGCTAAGGGGGCCCAAGGAACAAAAGGCGGGGGACGGAGCTGGTATTCGTTATTTTTCCAACGATATCTCAGTATAGTTTATGCACCGGCGCTGTTTCATCAGCCGGCTGGCTGGGATCCAATTCACTCAAGAAAAAAATTGCATTTTGCTTCGTTCGGATGTTCACTTGACTCCAGTGTTACTTAAAATTAACAAATAAGCACCATTGTTATGATTTCAAACGAACGTCCATCGCCATACAAACGCTGGTCACCCATGTCGCAAAACTCGTCGAGCTGGTCGCAGATGCCGCCCCGGCCGCCCGTCAACGAAGACACCCTGAAATCCGGCATCGTCCAGATTGAGCGCAAAACCTTCGTTTTCACCCTCAAGGAAAATATGCGCGGCCGCCTGTTGCGCATTACTGAAGATGTGGGTGGACGTCGTAACTCCATCATCATTCCCGCCACCGGTTTGGCGGATTTCAAAAAGCTGCTGGACGAAATGATCAAGGCCGCTGAAGAGCTGCCCCCCGCCAAAGCGCCGGAAGCGCCGCCGGCTTAATCCCTTTCGGTTTTGACAAACCGGCCGGATGAATTTGTGTTCATCCGGCCGGTTTGGTTTGTCCCGGCGGAATGTGCGCGGGAAATATTTGGTTTCATGCCGTCCCGGCGATATTATTCGCGTTGATGGCCGTTCAAAATCTCATCGTCAAAGTCCAGAAGCGCAACCGTGCGTTGGTGAAATTTGACCCCGCTCGCATCCGGCAGGCTATTTCCCGCGCCGCGGCATCCATCGGCGGTTTCCACCGCGATTTCCTGTCCGGCATCAACGACCGGCTCTTCGCCGCCCACCCGACGGAAGAAACCCTGGCCACCTTCCTGGCGGACACGGCGATTGTCTGCCTGAACGCCGATCCGCACCACCTCATCTCTAATTTTCCGCCGACCATCGAGACGATTCAGGACGCCGTGCTGCACGCGCTGCGCAGCCACGGTTTTCAGCACACGGCGGACGCTTATGAATGTTACCGCTGGGGTCGGCACTGGCTGCGCGAAGGCGCGCTTACGCCTGCCCAGTTCGCCGGCAACGGCCGGCCGCAGGATCGGATGCAGCTCACGCTGGCGCAAAACCGCAAGCTCGGCGTGGACACCATCGCCGGTCTCAATGCCGCCGTCCGCAGCGGGCGGATGCCGGAAGTCATCGCCGCCTCGCTCGCCGCTTACGAAGTCTCGCTGGATGCCGCGGCGGAAAAAATCCTGGCGCGCCGAAACGACGCGGAACCGCTGCGTCTCATTTGGATTAGCGGGCCGAGTTCCTCCGGCAAAACCACCACCACCGTCAAGCTCACACAACGGCTGGAACGGCACGGCCTGAAATTTTTGACGCTGAACTTGGATGATTATTTCTGGTCCCTCGTCGAACACCCGACTGACTGGATCAACGACCGCAACTTCGAGACGCCCGAGGCGCTGGATTTTCAACTGCTCAACCAGCACCTCCGCGAACTGCTCGCCGGCGGCACCATCGAAAAACCCGTCTTCAATTTCAAGGAGGGCCGGCGGATGGCGACCCGGCCGGTGAAGCTGGAACCCGACCAGGTTTTGCTGCTCGACTGCCTGCACGGATTTTATCCGCCTATCGCCGAGGGCATCCGTGCGGCGGTGCAGTTCCGGCTCTTCATCGAGGCGCAAAACATGATTTATGAAGGCGATGGCAGCACGCAGCGGTTGACGCATTTCACCGATGTGCGGCTCCTCCGGCGGATGCTGCGCGACGTCCACCACCGCAACCACAGTCCGCTGGGCACGCTACTGCATTGGCGCTATGTCCGCGCCGGCGAACTTTTCAGTATCATTCCGCTGATGGGCTTGGCAGACCACGTCATCAACGGCGGTTTCCCTTTCGACCTGCCCGCGCTGAAACCATTCTTCAGCGGCGAAAAAAATATTTTTCCACAGCCGGAATCGCTGGCCGAGTATGCCGGATTTCTCGATGCGCGCATTCGCTGCGAGCGCGTGCAGGCGCTGCTGGAATCCGTCGCCGGTTTTACGCCCGCGCAGGTGGCCGACACTGGCTTCATTCCCGGCGACGCCGTCATTCGTGAATTCATCGGCGGCGGCACCATCCGGATTCCGCACAATGAATGAGCGCGGCGCAAATGTCTTTGTTCCCGCTGAATGTTGTTTGCGGACGCCCCGCCTTGACGGATTGGCGGGTGGGCGATTAGCCTGCCGCTCGTAGATGAACCCAGAGCATCCCATCCGGCGTGAAACGGCGCACCAGCTGGCGCGGTTGGCGCTGTTCAGCTTCATCGTGACGTTCATTCTGGCGCGGGTGTTTGTGTTTCTCATCATGTCCCAGCTGATGCCGAATATGTATTTCTTCCTGCACGGCACGCACGTTCACCATTTGAACTACGGGATTTTCCTGATGTCGGCGGTGTGCGGTTTCAGCGTGTTCCGGCGGCCCACGGGCCGGAAGGCGGAAATCACGGCGCTGCTGTATGGTGTGGCGATGGGCTTGACGTTCGATGAATTTGGCATGTGGCTGCACCTCGGCGGCAGCTACTGGCAGCGGGCGAGCGTGGATGCGGTCATCGTGGTGTCGGCGTTGTTCGGGCTGGTGGCGTTCGCGCGGACCCTCAGGAAATTCGAGTCGCATCATTTCTGGCTGTTTCTCGTCCTGCTATTGTCGGTGCTTGGTTTTAGCGCAGTCATTTACATCGCCGGCAATCATCTTGGCGACACCGTGGGCCAGACGTTGCGCGATCTGGAAGCGGCCTCGTCGCCTTGAAATCAGCACTGGCCATAGCTGTGCTTTCGTGCGGCCGTCAGAACAATCGTCATGCGGAAATTTTTCTGAAGTCGGTTGTTGTCCCTGATTTGGCTCTTGCCGACTCCGCCCGCCGGCCCCCCAGGTTTCCGGTGGCGATGACGTTCAACAATTCCGGTAGGCCTTTTTTCTCAGCGTTCAGCCGGTCGTTTTTTGAACTCCGGGTATAATTTTTTCAAGGCGTCAACGAGTTCGGCGTGCGTGGGGGCGGTGGCCGGATGGGAGTTCTTGAAATTCGCCCAGGCCCAGGCCCGGCCGATTTGGTCGCGTGTGGGCGGATGTTTCACAAATTCCGGGTCGCCGGCAAATTCCTGACAGGCCAGATCGAATCGCCCTGTTTCCGGGGTCGGCTGCGGGGTGGTCGTCAAAACCAAAGACCGCTGGCAGCCCGGGCAGGGTACGCTTTGTCCGGCACCGGTCGGCGGATATTCCACCGGCTGGCCGCAATGCGGACACTCACATCTTAAAAAGTCTCCCATTTTACAATGGCTGCCGGCATTTTGAGAAAACTTCGGGTCCGCGGCAATCCCGCAATTACCGGTTCGCGACTGCCGGCGGCGCGCAAGCCCCTTTACTTTCCGCCGCCGGTCGCGCATTTTTTGGCCGGATGAATCACTGCGCCATTCTCTTGCTGGCAACCTCGCTTTCTGCCCTGGCCGCCAAGCCGGCGCTAAAAACTTCAGTGTTGGAAGGTAATCTCGAATGTTTCCGCGTCAGCCGCGTCACAGCCACGCTGGCCGAGGAAATTGGTGCGGCGCAAAACGCGCTGGTCGCAACCAACCCAGTCACCGGCGCCATTTTGGATTTGCGATTTGCCGACGGCGGCGATCTGGCGGCGAGTCGGGCCGCCGCCGGGGTGTTGATGGCGCGAAAACTTCCGTTGGCGGTGCTGGTAAATGGCGAGACGCGCGGCGAGGCCCTGGCCTTGGCCGCAAGTTTGCGCGGTGACCGGGCCGGCTTGGTTTTTGGGAGCGCGCCGACGGCTGTAAAGGCCACCGGCGAGACCCTGCAACCGGACATTGCCGTAACCATCGGATTGGAAGCCGAGCGCGCGTTCCTGAAAAACCCTTATGCCGTGCCGGGCGGGAACCTGACTAATTTGCCTGCCGCCTCCACCAACAGCCTGCTGGCGTTCGTGGATCACACGAGCGAGGCGGAGCTGGTGAGCAAACGCGTCAAGGACGGTGACGAGGATGGCGACCTCGCCACGCCGCGGGCCGAACCGCCGCAGCCGGTCATTCGCGACCCGGCGCTGGCGCGGGCGGTGGACTGGCTGAAAGCGGTGGCGGTATTGAACAAAACTCGCGGTTGAAACGCGATTTCGGATTGACGATTGGCGCGCGGCCAACCACCTTTTACAACTCGGTTTTTGATGAAGACGATTCTTTTTCTCTGTACGGGCAATGTTTGCCGCAGTCCTATGGCTGAAGGGCTTTTTCGCCACGCCGTCAAAGGGCGCGGCGATTTCCGCGTGCTTTCGGCCGGCCTCGGCGCGCTGGACGGTCAGCCGCCCACGCACCATTCCGTGCAGGCGATGAAGGAAATTGGCCTTGATATTTCCCATCAGCGCAGCCGCGCCCTCACCACGGAGCTGGTGCGCTCGGCGGATTACATTTTCGGCATGACCCACAGCCATGTGGACACCGTGGCGCTGCTCTATCCGCAACTGGCGGAGAAGACTTTTTTGCTGCGCGAATTTGACGAAACGCTCGAGCCTTACGAAAAGGACATCAGTGATCCCATCGGCAGCCCGTACCAAATTTATGTCGAATGTCGTGATCAGATCGAACAAGGCATCGCCACGCTTTTGAAATTTATGGAACAGAACAATCTTTTGCAGAAAACTGAAAACCAATCCGCTGCGTCGGTGGCGAACTTCGCGCTCGGCGCGGATCACGGCGGCTTTGAGCTCAAGGAAACGCTCAAGGCATTCCTGCGCGAACGCGGCCTGATAGTGGCGGATTTTGGCGCCACCACCAAAGATCCGGCGGATGATTATCCCGATTTCGCCAAGCCGGTGGCCGAAGCTGTGGCAGCGGGCAAAGCCGAGTTGGGCCTGCTCGTCTGCACCAGCGGCGTGGGCGTGACCATCACGGCTAACAAAATTTCCGGCGTGCGCGCCGCGCTCGTCGGTGACGCCGTCACCGCCGCGCTCTGCCGCCAGCACAACGACGTGAACGTCCTTTGCTTGAGTGGCAAAAACACCGCGCCCGACCTCGCAAAGAAAATTCTGGAAGCGTTCATCAACGCAAAATTTGAAGGCGGGCGCCACGAGCGCCGCGTGTTGAAAATGGATGCGAAATTTGCCGCCGCCAATCTGCGGTTGGTCAATGTTGATCCGGCCATTGCCGCGGCGATTGAACACGAGCGCGTGCGCCAGCAGGAAAACATCGAGCTGATTGCCTCCGAAAATTTCACCAGCCCGGCCGTGATGGAAGCGCAAGGCTCGGTGCTGACCAACAAATACGCCGAAGGCTATCCCAAGAAGCGCTGGTATGGCGGCTGCGAAAATGTGGACGTCGTCGAGCAGCTGGCGATTGACCGCGCCAAGAAATTGTTCGGTGCCGAACACGCCAACGTCCAGCCGCACTCCGGCTCCGGCGCGAACATGGCGGTTTATTTCGCGTTCTTGAAACCCGGCGACAAAATGCTGACGATGGATTTGAGCCACGGCGGCCATCTGACGCACGGCAACAAGGCGAATTTCTCCGGCAAGTTTTTCGAAATCGTCCACTACGGGGTGAGCCGGGAAACCGAGCTGATCGATTACGATCAGATCGCCGCAATGGCGCGCGAACACCAGCCGAAGATGATCACCATCGGCGCCAGCGCCTATCCGCGCATCATTGATTTCAAGCGCATGGGCGAGATCGCCCGCGAAGTCGGCGCCTATCTGCTGGCCGACATCGCGCACATCGCCGGGCTCGTTGCGGCGGGCATTCATCCGAGCCCGATGGAACACGCGGATTTCGTGACGACCACCACGCACAAGACGTTGCGCGGTCCGCGTGGGGGCCTGATTTTGACGCGCGAAAAATACGCCAAGGAAATTGATTCGCAGGTGTTCCCCGGCATCCAGGGCGGACCGCTCATGCACGTCATCGCCGGCAAGGCGGTTTGTTTCCACGAGGCGTTGCAGCCGAGCTTTAAAGCTTAT
>Ga0302282_1000380_pt1 | contig 34486 bp, 19 predicted proteins | sample III_Fen_E1_3_FD_198763 | JGI IMG/M metagenome (GOLD analysis project Ga0302282, IMG submission 198763) | Peat permafrost microbial communities from Stordalen Mire near Abisko, Sweden - III_Fen_E1_3 | ecosystem: Environmental > Terrestrial > Soil > Wetlands > Permafrost | place: Sweden: Abisko... | reverse complement strand
TGGGAAATCGATACCGGCTGTTGGTATTGCCAATTTCTAGTATGGGACCGGGCACCGACTCGCCCTCGGCTACGACAACCTTCAGCGCTCCGTCACCCGTTTCCGCGATAGCCAATAGTGTCACGGGGCCGTGCTTGACGCTCATCTCGATCGATAACCCTTTTCCCACTTTGCCATGGTAATTCTTAAGCGGCCGCAACTTCGGTTTCCCTTCTGCTATCGCTATGTGTCCAGGGCCATCGTGCCCCATCAAAATCACGCCATCGTTAAAATCGTTCGCGTAATACTCCGTGAAGGATCCGCCAACGCCAAACAGGTCCAGGATTTTCATCGCCTGCGCATTTTTGATCTCCAGTTCTCCTGCGACCGGGACGCCGCGCGCAGTGAGCATGCTCGTCCCAACGATGATGGAGCTCATTGTGTCTTCGTTTTCGGCGACGCCGGATCCCTTGTAATAGTAGGCAAGGGATCCGAGATGATATCGCTCGACGATCCGGTCGAGCGCGACCGAAGTGCGCGCGGCACGCTCCAGCTCGCTTGGCGTGCAATCTGGCTCGACGTCAAACATCTCGCGAATCTCTTGGACGCGGCCGGCAATCTCGCCCGAACTCACTTCGCGGCGCAGTGCCGAGAGTTCATCGACCTCGATCAGTTCAATGTGAGTCCCGAAAGTCGATGACTGCAGCGTGAGGTCGGAATAGATGTCAAGCATGCCGCTGTAATAATGCCCCATGACGCCCAAGCGGTTGTGTTCCATGCTGTGCCCGACTTGCGAAGCTTGCACCCACTCACCAATCTCATCCCAGACCGCTTCCTCATCGAGCACTCCAGTGACCTGTTGAAACCGGACCCCGCACCGCCGGAATACATTCGCGATCTCCGGAACCGAACAGGACTGGCAGTGAGCCAGCCATTCGCCCGTCATCGCAGTTCGATCTCCCATCGCATTGAAGCGAGCATAGTCGATTGCTGCTTCAGGGGCGAGATTCAATAGAACGACTGGCGCCTTCGAGCGACGCACGACTGGCAATACGGTCGAGGACAAGGCGTATGTAGAAACGTGGAGGAAGATCAAATCCACGTCTTCCTGTCGGAACAGGTGGCTGGCTGCGACTGCCTTTTCCGGAGTATCAATCAGGCCCGCATTCACCACCCTTGCGCGCAGCGCTTCGAGTCTGCGGCAGATGGTCTCGTTGCTCGTCTGCAAACGTTCACGCAAACCGGCGAACTGCTCCCAGTACGCTTCCAACCCAATGCTGAACAGGCCAACTCTGTGATCCTGATTTATGGCGTCAAGCGATCTAACGTTATTCACGGTAGAGAAACTATAGACCCAAGACCGAGCCCTCAGGAAGAGGACAAAATGACTTAAGTGTTGCAGAAAATGATCGGCAGCTGGCGTGCCGGCCGGATTCTTTGCACAATGGGTCCGGGCATCGCGACGCTTTGATCGTAAACGGCACGCCAAAGCCATGCGCAGTTTCGATCACTAGACCGTGGTTATTTCGATCATGAAACTGCGATGGACACTGCGATCATTTTGTCCAAGGAATCTGTCAATTTTGCTATTTCCAGGCCTTATGCCGAGGCGTAGATTAGATGGTCATGCGGGAGATGCCTGTCTAGAGAGATTGCGAAACCGGCACATATTGCCGCGATGGCTCCGCGTAGCGGATCGCAAGCGTGGCCGATGCCTTGGTGTGGCGTGATCTTTGGGGTGAATTGCCGCTGCGGCGATCCAGTGTCTCCGCAAAACCAAATCAATGCAGAGGGAAACTAGAGTTCTCCGCAACTCACTTTGAAAGGACAGTGATGAACACAATGATTAGAACAGGAAAGGCGAGCAGTAGAAAGGTCTATGGGCGCATCCCTTTCGATCGTTGTTGTGGCCATTTTGGCCATGCTATGCGCGACGACGTACAGCCATGCTCAAGCAAAATATCTCGGCGCAATTAGTGGCGTGGTTAGCGATTCAACCGGCGCGACGATTCCCGGCGCAGCCATTTCTGCCAAGGACACCACCACGCAGTACGTTTCCAAGGTAGTGACAGACGCGACGGGTGCGTACACGATTCCGTTCATCACGCCTGATACATACGAGGTAACGGTTTCCGCGAAGGGATTCGGCCCACAAACCAAAACGGACGTAGTTGTGACAGCCGGCGGCACGGCCGATGTTCCCTTTACGCTTTTGGTTGGCTCGGCGAGCGCAACCATGACGGTAACTGCGGACGCCATTCAATTGGATACCGACTCCGGCCAGGTGGCAACGACCATCACTACGCAACAGGTTGTCGATACCCCACTGATTGGGCACAACCCGTTCATCTTTACAACGCTCGGAGCCGGTGTTTACTCCGGCCAATACATGCAGTCGCACGCGGGCTCGCAAGCCAACCAGTTCAGCGGAACTGCCGTACAGCTCGTCATCAATGGCATCAGCAACCACGTCCGGCTGACTCTTGACGGCATCCCTGACGATCCTGCGGAGCGGTTTTCCGGCACCAATTATTTAGGTTTCGTTCCCTCAATGGAGGCAGTGCAGGAAGTCAAGGTGCAGAACACCTTGTTCGATGCGCAGGTTGGACACGGCGCCGCCGTTGAAAACACCGTACTGCGCGCCGGCACCAATCAGTATCACGGCGCAGTATATTACGTTTTCCAGAACACCTACATGAATGCAAATACCTCGGAGCGCGTTCCTCTGCAGAATGCAGCTACGGGCGCAACTCCGAGAACCAACGACCAAACCAGCCAGCCGGGATTTGTAATCGACGGGCCGGCTTCGATTCCGCATGTGTACAACGCGCACGACCGCACCTATTTCATGGTGGCTTACGAGCGAGTCCAGGCCAAGCTGCCGATCACATCGGTTGCCACGGTCAACGGAATTGCGCCAACTGCGGCCCAGCGCAAGGGAGATTTCTCCGGACTTTGCTCGAATTTTGTGAGCGGCATCTGCGCACCGGGAGCCGGGCAGCAACTCTACGATCCAACGCAGCCTACAGCCGCAAACGGGGACCGAGTTCCCTTTTTGAACAATCAGATTCCGTCGTCCTACTATTCGTCCTCGGTCGGCGGGGCATTGATGGCATTGTTCCCGCAACCCAACGCGACGCCTACGAGTTCGTCGCCGAACAACTATATCCCGACCAGCGGCTTTACGTATGACGAGAAGTACTTTTCCCTCGTGGGCAGGGTCGATCATTCATTCTCGAACAACAACAAGATGAATGCGTCCTTTTTCAAAGCAATCTTGAATCAACTGGTGCCGAACGACGGCTTCCCGACAGCGATCGGCCAGACGGGCATGGACTATACCGTTTACCGCAACAACGTGGGCGGCCATCTGCAGGATGTCTGGATGGTGTCGCCGACACTCGCCGTTGAGTCGCACATCGGTTTGATCTATCACCCCTTCGGCCTGGTTTACAAAGGCCTCACATACAACCTGAGCTCGATAGGCATCAATCCCAACGGTGTCACTTATCAATCGTTCCCTGGAATCACGATGTCCGATCCCCTTGGCGGGTACCTTGGACTCGCACAAGGAGCCAACGGCCAGGTCAGCACGTTTGCCATGATCGCTCCAGGCGCGGTGGTGTCGAAGGTGCGCGGCAAGCACAGTCTGCGCCTCGGATTCGACAGCAACTTTGACCGGTATGACGTGCAAAACCCGCAAAGCGGCTTCGGGAACTATACGTTCAATCGCGAGTTTACACAGAAGAATTCAAACCCGAGCTGCCCCACTGGCGAAGTGTGCTCCGTGAACGGTGACACCAATTCCGGAAACGCTTTGGCGGCCATGTTGATTGGTATCCCCTCAAGCGGAAGCTATGGAAACAATATTGCCTACGCGCTGCAGGACGTTTACTACGGCGGCTTCGTTCAGGACGACTGGAGCATTTCGCATAGGCTCACGGTGAATCTGGGATTCCGCTGGGACTTTGAATCGCCCTTTACCGAGCGCTACAACCGCATGGTCAGCAGCTTCTGCACAACCTGCATCAATCCTATGCAGGCCCAGGTGTCCGGTCTTCCGTTGCCCGGCGGCCTACAGTACGTAACCTACGGCAATCGCACTCCGTATCCGAAGAACTACAGCAACTGGCAGCCCAGAATCGGCGGAGCCTATCAATTAACCAGGAATATGGTGATTCGCGGTGGATTCGGCATTGTTTATCTGAACACGCTGGAAACCCCGATCAGTACCGGTTACAGCGCCTCCACAAGCTATGTAGCTACGACTGACAATATCCATCCCGCGAATTCTCTCTCGAATCCATTCCCGTCCGGTGTCGTCGCCCCCTCGGGCAGCTCCCTGGGGTTGGCCACCGCGCTCGGACAAAGCGTCTCTTTCAATGATCCCAGCCACGTTCAACCTCGGGATACCGAGTGGTCGATAAGTGCGGAATATCAATTCCCGTGGAACGTCCTGCTGTCAGCGGCTTATGTGGGGCAGAAGGAATCGCGCGAAGAAGTAAATAAGTCGATCAATGGCCTCCCGGTTTCGTACTACAACAACCTTTCGCAAGCTTCCTACCTGAATACAAAGGTGACGAACCCGATGTATGGGGCGGCTTTGCTGCCTACATCGTCGTCGATCGACACGGCCACCATCCTGCAATCAACTCTTTTGCTGCCTTATCCGGAATTCACAGGTGTCACGGACAATTTCGCGTCGGTGGGCAGCCAACTCTATAACTCTCTGCAGATTTCCGCTTCGAAGCGCATGAGCCGCGGATTAAGCCTCCAGGGGAACGTGACCTGGGACAAGCTGATGGACCAGAACTCCTACCTGAACGCGGGCCAAAACACTTTCAACCAGTTGTTCCGCTACCAGGACTCGAGTCCGACGTGGATTGAAAATTTCATCGCCACTTACCAGATACCGACGCTTCTTCATTCCTATGTGGGAAAGACGATTGTCGGCAACTGGAAGCTCAATACGGTTCTGCGCGAAACCAACGGTGGCCTGGTTTCAACTCCGGGCGGCTACACACAGATCGCAAATCCTAAACTTTCGAATCGAACCTACGGGCAGTATTTCAATACTTGCTACCAGACTGTGAGCATCGTGAACAATGCGCCGGTTTGGACAAACAAAGTGGGCACGGGTGCTTGCGCCAGTGCGTCCTCGACTCCGGCGTTCCAGCAGAATCCATCGGGATTCTGGCTGGCGACGATCGGCCCGGATATGGAAAGCGTCCGCTTCCACGTCCACCCGCTTCTCGATGCCTCGATGTTCAAGGCGTTCCAACTGCACGACAATTACACCTTTGAAATCCGCGGTGAGGTGTACAACGTCGCCAACACTCCGAACTTCGGCAACCCGAGCAACAGCATTGGCGGCACGTCGTTCGGATCCGTGGCTGCTACGCAGGCCAATGACCCGCGCACCTTGCAACTTACTGCTCGATTTAACTTCTAGGAGCAATTTATAGAAGTGGTTCGTAGCCTCCTTCCGTGACCCACCAAGGTAGTGGTGGGTCACGGATTTTATTGCGCTCTTTCTGGTTTTTAAAGGATTGACCGGCGGCACAGTGGTGCGTCGCGTTGTTTTCACTCAATGGTCCTTATTCACACACATTCATCGAAAGGGAAGTGGCGCATGGACAGGCGAAAGTTTTTGGAACGGGTGGTTGCAGCGGCATCAGTGACAGCGGCTTCGCCAATGATAAGCGGAGCGGTTCGGGGCATTGGACTTCGAGAGAGCAGCCCCAGCGAGTCGCCTGCCGGTCCCGCAGAACCGAAACGGCAGGCCGTTGCACGAGTCACTGAAGCTGAGCTGCCGAAGGGCTTTGCCCATCCGCCTGAATCGGCCGCGCCATGGGTTTATTGGGTGTGGCTTAATTTTGATACCACGCCCGCCGCGATGACCTATGACCTGGAGCAGATGAAGGCCAAGGGAATTGCAGGCTTCATTCTTTATGACTGCGGAGCGGGGAATATACCACCTACCGTGCCCAGAATGAATCTCGTCGACAAGGATCACAAATTTGAATACGAGTTCGTAAAAGAGGGCGAGTATACCGGTTGTTACAACACGCCTATTCCGTTCCCGCCGCTGCAAGCCTGGACGCCGCTATGGCGGGAGCGCATTCGCTATGTAGCAAAGGAATCGGCGCGTCTGAATTTGAAATTCTGCCTGGCCATGGGATTGGCTGGAACGTCGGGACATATCTCCGACGAATATGGGAACCAGGAATTGGCCTGGAGCGAGACGGCGGTCGATGGAAGTGCTGAGTTCAATGGAATCCTGCCGTTGCCAACCACTCATACCTTGCGAAGAGGAAACCACTGGTCAGATGATGCGCTGGCTGCTGGACAGCGGCCTTTCCACGATGTGGCCGTCCTTGCGGTTCCAGATCGTGCCGGATTCTCGGCGGACGAGGTCGTCGACCTCACCTCGAAGATGGATGCCGGCGGGAATATTGCCTGGAATCCACCCGCCGGGAAATGGAAGATCCTCCGATTTGCGCAGATTCCAACCGACGCTCGCGACAGTTTCGGATTCTTCTCCGATGCCATGAGCAGCGAAGCTACCGACCAGGTTTGGGCCGTCACCATGGGTCCATTACTAAAGGAAATGCTGCCTGAAGAGCGCAAGGGACTAATGGGTATTGAGGACGACAGTTGGGAGGGAGGGGAATTCACATGGACAAAACATTTTCCTGAAGAATTCAAACGGCGTCGTGGTTACGATCTGATTCCTTACCTGCCTGTGCTTGCGGGAGCGGAAATGTCCGACGCGGCGACCCGGGAACGGATTCGGCGCGATCATCAGTTGACGACCAGCGATTTGATGGCTGACTGCCATTACGGCCATCTCGAAAAACTCTGCAAAGAGAATCGTCTGATCTTTTTCTCTGAGGCAGCTGGACCCAACCTGCACACCGCCGACTTGCTTCAGAACCTCAGCCGGGTTGACATGCCAATGGCTGAGTTTTGGGTGCCGAGTTTTCATCGCCCCGCGCCCAAGAACCGGTTTTGGGTGCGTAACGGCGCTTGCGCCAGCCACATCTACGGAATGCCGGTGAATATGGACGAGGCATTCACCAGCATAGGGCCGGAATGGGAAGAATCGCTTTTCGATCTGAAGCCGGTGGCGGACCGCGCATTCTGCGATGGCGTCAATCGCATCTGCGTTCACAATTTTAGCCACTCGCCATCCCTGACCGCCAAGCCCGGATACGTTTATTATGCGGGCACGCAATACAACGCGCGAACGACTTGGTGGGACCAGTCGCCGGCGTTCAACACTTACCTCGCGCGATGTTGCTATCTATTGCAGCAAGGGAAGTTCGTCGCAGACGCGATCTTCTATGCAGGTGACAACCTCGGAGATGGCGATCCGATGCAGGTGATTCATCCCACACTGGGCGAAGGCTATGACTACGATTGCTCGAATACGGATGTGTTGCTGAACAGGATGACCGTCAAAGATGATCGCATTGTTTTACCGGACGGTATGAGTTACAGGGTGCTGGTGTTGCCAGACAGCCAACCGATGGCCCTCAACGCGCTCCTGAAGGTGGCAGATTTAATCAAAGCGGGTGCTACTGTCGTAGGGCCACAACCGACGGGACTCGCAGGGCTCCCAATCCATCCAGACGAAGAGAAGAGATTCGATGCTTTGGTCGCGCAATTGTGGAGTAGCGACCGGGGCAGTGCAGCCACAATCAAGCGCAAAATCGGCGCAGGTTGGCTGGTGTCGGGACAATCCGCACGGCAGACATTATTGGACTCCGGCGAACTGCCAGACTTTGAGCATAACGGCCTTAGTGATGGTGGCGCGATTTACTGGATCCATCGAAAGATGGAGGGCGCCGACATGTACTTCGTAACCAGTCACTGGCAACCTGAGGAAAAACTGGAGTGCACATTCCGCGTATCCGGCAAGCAGCCGGAGATATGGGATCCGGTGACGGGCACGATGCGCGACGCCATGGCCTTTCGCCAAGAAGGTGGCCGCACGATTGTTCCCTTGGAGTTTGGCCCGTGCGGCTCGACGTTTGTCATTTTTCGCAAACACATCGACGCACATTCCGCTGGAAAGGCCAAGGCGAATTATCCATTGGCTGATGAAGTGTTGCACACTCTTTCCGGACCTTGGGAGGTGAGCTTTGATCCGAAGTGGGGCGGCCCAGAGAAGGTAATCTTCGATCAACTCGTCGATTGGACGATACGGCCCGAATTTGGCATCAAGCATTATTCAGGCTCCGCCCTTTATCGAAAGAGGTTTGACCTGACGACCGCCCAGGCGAAAAGCGCACGGGTGCTTCTCGACCTGGGCGAATTGCACGAAGTGGCCGCGGTGCGTCTCAACGGTGTTGATCTTGGAGTTGCCTGGACCAGGCCCGCACGCGTGGAATTGACGGGCGTCCTGAAGGTGACTGGCAACGATCTTGAGATAACTGTGGTTAATCTCTGGCCTAACCGTTTGATTGGAGACGAAGGCTCGCCAAAAGAGTCGCGGCTGACCGAGACCAACATCCACAAATTCAATTCATCTACGCCCTTGCTGCCGTCTGGGCTGATCGGCCCGGTCAGAATCCTGTCAGTGAAAAAGCCAAAATAGTCTCAGGCCCCGCTCACTTGCCCTATGAAGTTGGGGTTGTCGGAACCTTGAACAGGGCTCGATGTGGAGGTTCTGTCTTGCGCTGCAATTGTGGAATGCGTTCTCTGCAAGACGCCAATCAGGGGCAAAGGCTGGTTGTTACCAACGAAATACCTTCTAAGGAAAGGAACTTTGCGCCGGCGGCGGTATTGAAGAGAAAGGCTCATTCGCATGCATTCGCCCGTTTTAGGATTCGCACTGGTTTTCATCGCCGCAATCTCCCGGGGTGGGCTTGTCAGACATTGTTGTCCCCGATCTGCCCGAATCGGTTTCTTCAGATTCGAAAAAGCGCGTAATGGGAAGGAGGCACTAAAGTTGAGAACATGACGACGCGAAGGGATTTTCTCAAGACAGGGGCCGGTGCGGTAGCCTGTTCCGCTCTTCTACGGGCAAAGCCGGCCTCAGGAGCCCGCGAGTACCACGTTGCTCCAGATGGAAATGACCATCACGAGGGGACGCTTTCCCGCCCCCTCAAGAGCATCTCGGCGGCTTCGGCAGTTGCAATGCCCGGTGACGTCATCTGCGTGCACACAGGAATCTACCGCGAGCGGGTAACGCCTCCGCGCGGCGGCGCTTCCGACGCAAATCGCATTGTCTATCAGGCCGCGTCCGGCGAGCGTGTGGAGATCAGCGGAGCGGAAGTGATCAAGGGCTGGACGCCCATTCAGGGCGATATATGGACCGTTACCGTTCCCAACAGCTTCTTCGGCAGCTTCAACCCATACAGCGATGTGATTCACGGCGATTGGTTCAATCCAAAGGGGCGTGTGCATCATACCGGCGCAGTCTATCTCGATGGCGAATGGCTCGCTGAGGCTGCGACACACGATGAGGTTCTGCAGGACAGCGCCACAGCGGCGCTCTGGTTCGCCCAGGTGGACGCTGACACGACGACGATCTGGGCACAGTTCAAGGGAGCCGACCCAAACAAACGCCTGGTTGAAATCAACGTGCGCCAGACGGTGTTTTATCCAGAGAAGACCGGCATTGATTTCATCACCGTCCGGGGCTTTGTTCTATGCAAGGCGGCAACTCCATGGGCGCCGCCAACCGCGGAACAGATCGGCCTGATCGGCACTCACTGGAGCAAGGGCTGGATCATCGAGAAAAACGTGATCCGTCATTCCATCTGTTCCGGCGTCGCGCTGGGGAAATACGGCGACCAGTGGGACAACACTTCGGCTAACAGCGCCGAGGGTTATGTCAAAACCATCCAGCGCGCACTCGCCAATGGCTGGTCAAGAGAAAACGTAGGTCACCACATCGTTCACAACAATACGATTTACAACTGCGGACAGGCTGGTATCGTCGGCAGTTTAGGCGCGGCTTTCAGCACGGTTACGGGCAATACCATCTACGCCATTCACGTACGGCGATCGTTTACAGGCGCGGAAATGGCGGGGATAAAGTTTCACGGGGCCATCGACATTCAGATCACCGGCAATCACATTTATCAAACATGTTTAGGCCTGTGGTTGGATTGGCTGGCGCAGGGCAGTCGTATCTCTGGAAATCTCTTCCACGACAACGATGAGGACGTGTTTGTCGAGGTGGATCACGGGCCATTTATTTTTGATAACAACATCTTCCTCTCATCCTTATCGCTTCGCGATCGTTCGCAGGGCGGCGCCGACGTTCACAACCTCTTTGGCGGAGCGCTGGCGTTGCTCCCTTACGACAGCCGCCTGACGCCATTCTTGAAAGCACATTCCGCTGCGATTGCGGGATTTCACGATAATCCGCCCGGCGATAGTCGCTTCTACAACAATGTGTTCGTGCGGCGCGCCGATTTGAGCGTATATGACAAAGTCCCATTGCCAATGATGATGGAGGGAAATGTATTTCTCGATGGGGCCAAGCCGTCCAGGTTTGAACAGCACCCCGTGGTGAAAACGGACATTGATCCTGGGCTGCGATTGATACCGAAGAAAGACGGACTTTATCTCGCAATCAAACTGAAAAAAGCGTGGATCGATGCAGAACCGCGCAGGCTTGTGACCAGTGCCCTATTGGGGAGGGCCTCGATTCCGGATCTGCCGTATGAAGAGGCTGACGGCTCGTCAGTGAGCGTTGACCTTGATTACTTTGGCAAGGCCAGGAACAAATCAAATCCGGCGCCGGGACCATTTGAGTATCCGAGCCGAGGAGATCTGATGCTAAAGGTTGCGCAAAATTGAACGCCAGGATTGCGCCTTTGCTTTCGCGCAATGAAACCCGCCGGGTGCGGAGATCTTATTTGGTACACCGACGGTTTAAAGGTGGGGCAATTAGTCAAGCTCGAAATCTTGCGCAATCAAAAGAGAATGACAGTTTCGTTCTGTGCCCCACCGAAATGCAGTACGTGGGCAAAATGAGCTGTATTCCTGGACCCAGTGTTGACAGCGGTACAAAAAGACTGGGCCCATCACCGTCGCGCTAAACTAACTCTGCCATTTGTACAGAAGATCGGGTAGGCCAGAGGGAACGGGAATATTACGGTTCGCAGCCGAAAGGCAAAACGAAGATTCTGGCTAATCCCGGCCCGCAAAGAGGCAAGCAATATGAATGCGTCGAATTCCATTCTTGGTTCTCTTCATCCATTGAACTTCAGAATGTGCCCGTGCGCTGCAAGCTTGTTGGGGATAGTCACCTTGCAAATCGGTGATTGAACGGTGCGGTCCTACGATGGCACGCATGTCTGGAGATCTTTGACTGTGGCAGCATTTACTATTTACCTGACCGTAAACTCACTTGCCAGGACCAACGGCACTAACGAGACTCGCCGCAGTTCCTGCGGCCAACTTCTCGACCGCCGCCTTCCCAATCTGGCTGAACGCAGCATTGCGCTTTTCGAAGGTATTCGAGAGGGAAAATAGAGGTTCCGGCTCCATCGAAACCGGACAGGAGCAGCTATGAAAACCACTCTGAGATTGTTGACACTCCTTTTGAGCGTGCAGTTTTCGCCTGCAACTAGGGCTTTTAGCCAAAATGCGATTCAGAGTCATCGGCAGGTTACGTATTGCAATCCCATGGATTTGCCTTATCGGTTTCGTCTGGAGGCGCCAAGCCGGCGCGAAGCAGCAGATCCAACCATGATGACTTATCACGGAGAATACTGGCTCTTCCCCTCAAAGTCCGGTGGGTATTGGCACTCGCTCGACTTGATGGATTGGAAGTTCATTGAGGCGTCTGGCTATCCCGTCGAAGACTATGCTCCGACGGTGCTGGTTATGGGAGACAAGGTCTACCTCACAGCGGGCGGTACACATAAACTCTTTGTCGCCGACGATCTGTTTGCTGGTAAATGGACTGAAGCTGCTGACTTTGGTAAGCGTCAGACCAAACGCATGGATGACGTCCTTGCGGCCCAGGTGGCAGGAGTAAGGTCTGCGACGCGCTGACGCGGCGCATTCGCAAGCCCGGGTAGGATGTCTGCGAGGTAATCGCGCACCGGGATTTTGAGACGGCGGCAGCTTTCGATCACGGAGAGGATAGCGGCCACTCGCGGTCCAGCCTGCTCGCTCCCGATGTGGATCCAGTTGTTCCGACCAACTGCTATAGGCCGCATTGAGTTCTCCGCAAAATTGTTGCTGAGCTCCAGTTCGGGGTAATCGAGGAAGCGGATCAGCTTCTTCCAGAGGGCAAGCGTGTATCTGCAGGCCTGACCAGGCGCGCTGCTGGGCAGCACCGTCTTGCTCATCTCGAGGATGTGAGTGCGGATTTCGTCGAGCAGCGGCGGAGCCTTGTCGCGGCGTAGGGCAGGGCGTGCGGCATTGTCCATCTTTTCGTTTCGCGCTTGAGCATCGATCGCGAATAACTCGTTTATCAGTTCAACTGCGCGGATGGCTGCAGCATCCTGTTTATTGAGTTTGACCGCGTCCACGAAGTACCTTCTGGCGTGAGCCCAACATCGCGCATGCACCATCTTCGGACCGCCCACGCGATCATATGCAGCGTAGCCATCTGTTTGGAGAAGTCCTTCGAAGTTGCCGAGGAAGTTCAGCGGGCCCTCGCGTTTGCGGCTCATGCGGAAATCAAAAACCGTCATGCCCTCCGGCGTCCCGTACTGCCAGAGATAAGACTGATGGTTTGTACCGCTTCCGTCGTGCGTCTGAACATCGACCGGAGTTTCATCCGCCTGGATGTAGGTGCCGGCAAGCAGCTGGTTCCGCAGCGCTCCGGCTACCGGCATCAACATCTCTCCGATGGTCATCACCCAACCGCACATCGTAGCCCTGCTGATATCGATGCCCGCGTCACGCAACAAGGCTACGCTTTGCCGAAAAAGTGGGCTGTGGTCACAGTACTTGTTCACCACCGTGTTGATAATCACCCGGTCCGACACCAGACCTTTATCGATGATCCGGATGGGAAGCGCCGCCGCCGTCACGCCTTGCTCAGGACAGGATTTGCAGGCCCGCTTTTCGCGCTTGGTCACCTGCACGAAATACCGCGCCGGCTCGACATCCAGCACTTCGCTGACTTCGTAACCGATCACTGATGTCTCAGCGCCGCAGTTACCGCATACGCACTGCTCCGGCGTGCAGGCAATCACCCGTTCCACGCGGGGAAGATCCGCGGGCAGAGTCTGACGTCCGGGATGCTTGCGTTTCTTTTGTTCCGTAACAGGCGGCGGGGCTTTGCGCTCGCTTTCGGCAACTACTTCCTCCCGGCTGACCCCGGGCTCTTGTTCCAGCAGCTCCAGTTGCAAATTGCTTAGCTTCTCGCTGCTGGGTCCATATTTTTGGATCCGCTGCAAACGAAGACGCTCTTCGAGAACCTGAATCTTCCACCGTGCGTACTCGAGCTCTTTCTTCTGCGACGCAACTTGCTCCTCCAACTGCGCAATGACCTCGGCCATGAAGGGTTCCGAGTACGGGGCAAGAGTGGGCTCAGAAGGTGTGCTCACGATGTCTTTTTAATAACAGATTTCCTTGTGGATAAGTATGCGAAATATGCAGTGTTTATGCGGTCTTGAGTGACTCTTTTGGTTCTTCCACCGGAGGCTTGCGATACCACTTCCGCCGCTCGGTCTGCGCCAGATCAATGCCTCCCAAAAGCAGCGCCAGCTCCTCGCAACTCAGTACGATTTTCTTCACCCCGCTGTCTCTCTGCGGCCACCGAAATCTTCCTCCGTCCAACTTCTTTGCGCATACCCAAAGCCCGCTTCCGTCATATACGAGAAGCTTCAGGCGATTGCGCCGCGCATTCGTGAAAACAAACACATGGCCGCTGTCCGGATCGCAGCCCAGATGATCGCGTACCAGGCCGTAGAGGCCATTGAAATTCTTCCTCATGTCCGTCGCGCCGGCTGCAACGTAGATCCGCGTCGCCGGTCCAAACCCGAACACCGACTAGATCCTGTCCAATACGGTCAGCAGACGTTCCAATGTTCCCGCATCAAATCCACGGCATACTTCGATCCGACGCCCGCTTCGTAATTCAACTACGAGAGCACCATCGCGCCCGGCGACGCCGTTGACATCCTGCGCTATGGAGGAAACCACTTCGACGGGAACAAAAGGCCTGCCTCCCGAATGCCGTCCACCTTGCACGCGCTGACGATATTTATCCAGCGTCCCTACGGCCAAGCCCCGCTGCTGGCAAAACGCTGCCCGCATCAATCCACTCGCTTCAAACTCTGCAACCAGGGCCTGGACCTCGACCAAACTACGTCGCCTGTGCACCACTCCCACTTCGCTCATAGCTCCAGTCCACCACTAAACGCGGAGCAAGAACAGGGTGCGTTGCTCAGATGGATACAGTTGGTCGACGCCGGTCTGGTGACAAAAAAGACTCTGGGAACCCAGACCCTCTTTAGCGCCAACGAGGCCAGCCCCATCTTCGCCGAGATGCGGGCCATTGTCGCGAAGACGGTCGGAATTCGCGACATTCTCCTGGCTGCGCTCAGCCCTCTCGCAGCGAATATCGACCTTGCTTTTGTCTATGGCTCCGTGGCGCGTTCCCGTGAGGGCCAGCAAAGCGACGTCGATTTGATGATTGTGGGTGGGGTGCACTTCGCGGATGTGGTCGACCGAATCGCAAACGCACAGAAAACGCTGAACCGCGAGATCAACCCTACGGTTTATACGGCGAATGAGTTTAGAGGCAAGCTGTGCGGCAACTTCCTGAAGACGGTGCTTGGCGAGAACAAGCTCTTTCTGATCGGAGACGAGGATGTCCTTCGAAAACTGGGCCAGTAATCGGTGGCTTGAGAAACTCGGGTCCGATCGGGAGGAGATCGAGCGTCTGCTCGCGAATGCGGACGGGCATCTCGACGACTATCGAAAGGCGGTCGCGAGCGAAATGTCTTCCGATGCGCAACTGAGCCTGGCCTGGGACTCGATCCGTGCTTCCGCGACAGCCGCCCTACACGCGGCTGGGTACCGGGTTGTCCGCGGCGGAGGCGAACACTACCGCACGATCGAGGCACTGGAGTTCACAATTGATCCGGAGAGAAAGCTCATCCCCAGACTCGATGCCTTACGCCGAAAGCGAAATACGGGCGCCTATGACGACTATGGGCTTGTGGCTCAGGGCGAGGCTGATCTCGCGGGCAAACTAGCGGCCGAAGTCCGCAGAGACGTCGCGGACTGGATCCGCAAGGCGTTCCCACGCAGAGCCGACCCGCTACTTATGGAACAGTGATTGAAAGCATCCCAGTGATTGCGCCGCCGGGGACTTTGTCTTCTTTTTCGCTATCGCAATATACGGGCGCCAACACCAACAGCGTAACTCTCTCGCCGGATGAAAAGACTCTATATGTGACCAATGGCAATCTGAATAACATCGCCGTGGTGGCATTGAACGGGTCCAACGTAAACGACCATGTTATGGGGCTGATTCCGACCGGCTGGTATCCTAACTCGGTCAGCATCAGCAAGGACGGAAGCTGGGCTTACGTCGTCAATTCCAAGTCACCAACTGGACCGAATATCAACTGGTGTTACGGTTTTGGACCCAGCACCTATCCAACCTGCATGCCTGCGAATGAATACAATCCGCAGTTGACCGAGGCCGGATTGCTCAGTTTCCCGCTCGCTGGCCTTACGGCGCAGCTTGCTTCGCTTACAGCACAGGTCACGACCAACAACCACTTCGCAACCGTTGAGACCCCGGCTGCCGCCTCAATCATGGCGGCCGTGCGCGGCGGAGTGCAGCACGTGATCTATATCCTCAAGGAAAACCGAACCTACGATCAGATCCTCGGCGACCTGGGCCGCGGCAATGGCGATCCGGCTTTGGCCATGTTCGGGCAGTCGATCACACCGAACGAGCATAACCTTGCGGAGCAATTCGTGACTCTCGATAACTTCCGCGCCACGGCTGAAACCAGCAACGACGGGTGGCCATGGAGCACCTCGGCGCGTGCTCCCGACGTCGTCGAACATAAGTTCCCAGTCAATTATGCGCAGAGAGGACTTAGCCTGGACACGGAAGGCCTGAATCGCAACGTGAATGTCGCACTGCCGACGCTGGCCCAGCGACAAGCGGCCAACCCGCTGATGTCGGGCGGAGCACTGTCGCCGAATGTAGCCGGTGGAGAGGACCTGCTGCCTGGACAAGCCGATGTAGACGCGCCCGATGGTCCGGACAACGAACTGAATACCGGGTATCTGTGGAACAACGCGCTGCGCGCGGGTCTCACCGTGCACGACTACGGATTCTTCGTCGATACGACATGTTACAACGAGCCCTCTTGCCAAACTCCGTTGGCGCACGACCCATTTTCCACCAATACCATCGTTGCTCCTTCTTCGAATGTCGCTCTCACCCCGTTCACAGATCCATACTTCCGCGGCTTCGATCCCGCATTCCCGGATTACTACCGATTCAAGGAGTGGCAGCGCGACTTCAATGCTAACTACGTAAACGGAGGCTTGCCCAATTTAATCCTGATCCGTTTTATGCACGATCACACCGGAAGCTTTGCGACCGCGATTGACGGCGTGAATACGCCGGAACGCGACGTGGCCGACAACGATTATGCGGTCGGCCTGGTCGTGCAGACGATCGCCAACAGCCCTATCTACAAAAACAACACGCTGATCTTTGTCGTCGAAGACGACTCGCAGGATGGCGGCGACCACGTGGACTCACACCGCACCACCGCCTTTGTGGTGGGTGCCTACGTGAGGAACGGAGTAGTCTCCACGGCGTATACCACTCTGGACTTTGTGCGCACCATGGAAGAGGTGATGGGCCTGCCGCCGATGAATCTGAATGACGCTCTAGCCACGCCCATGAGCGACGTCTTCAACACCACTCCCACCGCATGGAGTTTTACCGCGACTCCGTCCGCGATTCTCTACTGTACGAGTCTGCCTTTGCCGGGCCCTGCCCTACCCTGCAGGAATCCGACGCCGGATTTCAGGTATTGGGCGCGTGTGACCAAGGGAATGGACTTCAGCGATGCGGATCGCGTCGATGACGACACATTCAACCGCGTTCTCTGGCGAGGAATGATGGGAAACCGGCCATATCCCTCACGTCCCAGCGGCAAGGATCTAAGCCATAACCGCGAGAAGCTGCTCGCCGATTATCGGCGATCTCTCGAGCGTCGAACGGCAAGTACCAGCAAGCCTGCCGGGAACTGAACGGACTGGCTTGCGCGCGCGCCTGTAGATCCACCCTCAAGATGGATTTCCGGCGCGCGGCATTGCCCCGGCAACGGTTCATCCTAAACGCATACTTTTTTCTTATCTCGCTGCGATTGAGTCACGAGGCCAGGTTCGTCGCTGCGTGCCGCGTTCGAACTGGCCCCCCATTCAGAAGTGGAAGACCACGCCGTTGGAGAAGCGGATGTCGTACTGCCGGCTGTTGGTCGAGTTGGGCAGATGTGTGGCGATGAAATCGGCCTCAAGAAGGCGCAACGCAATGCGGCGCGTCAGGCGGATGTTGGCGCCGCCACCCAACTGAATCGCGCTGCTGTTGGCGCTCGTAGTGGTGCTGGAAGGTCCAGGAAAAAGACTGTTGGAAGCGAACACGCCGCCGCCCAGGAATTGGCCGTACAGATCTACAGCATGGGGGTTTTTCGGGACGAGGTGGAAGGTGTAGCGGGCGCCACCCATCACCGAAAACTGCGTCAGGTTCACGCCCGGCTCGATGTTGGACTTCGATTCGCCGTTGATGTCGACGACCAGGCCCAAGGCCTTCACTTTGCCGCCGAAGTTATAGGCTGCGTCCAGCGAGCCGCCCGGCAGAACGAAGCGATTGGTGGTGGAGGCGATCTTGGCCACCTTGTATGTGAAGTTCAAGGCGACATCGAACTTGTCAGATTCTGGTGTGGGCGCGGGCTGCGGTGCGCCGCCTGCGGAAGTTTGCCCTACGGCACCCAGAGGAGTCATTCCCAGAACCATCGCCAACGTTGCACAGACCGGCAGAATATTTTTCATCTCGTTCTTCTCCTTGATGTCGTTACTCGACCGTAAGTGAAACGCTGGCGGTATGATTCAGCGAGCCGGAAGTTCCAGTCACTGTAATGCTTGAAGTAGCCGGCGCCTGTCCGAAGTAGCCGGTGGAGACACCGCCGCAACCGTTCAGGGCGCCCGCGGCGGTGAGTCCGGCAGCGACGAGCAGCATGAGTGAGAGCATGCGGCTCAGCCTACGGCCGGTGCGGCGGAATCTGCCGGCAAGCGGCAGCAGGAGAAGCGCCACGGCCACGAGGGGCCATCGGGCGCCCTGAACGGGTGATTGGTTGTGCGAAAGCGTGGTGATGGGCGTGATCACGGTGAGAGTGACGGTGGTCGAGCCCGCGCCCGATGCGATGGAGGTGGGAGAGAAGGTCGCCGTGGCGCCCTTTGGCAGACCGCTGACAGTCAACGTGATCGCCGCCGGGAAAGTGGTGGCCGGCGAAACCGGACTCACCATAAAGGTGAAGGTGGCCGCCAAACCGGGTTCAATGGTTGCGGTAGTCGGCGAGTTGGCAGTCACCGAGAAGTCTTCAACCAACTCGGTGAGCGTGGTGGTGGTGGAGGCCTGGTTGTTCGAGTCACCGAGGTAACTAGCGGTGATCGCGTGCGAGCCGGTAGCCAGGCTGGTCGTGGTCAGCTTGGCGATGGCCGAGGCGCCCGAGCCCGAGGCGCTCAGCGTTCCCGTTCCGATCGCGGTCGACCCGTCGTAGAAGGTCACCGAACCGGTGGGCACGATGCTTCCCGAGGTCGGAGTCACGGTAGCCGTGAAGGTGACGGAGTTCAAAAGGAAAACGGGGTTGGCGTTTGAGGCGAGCGTTGTCGCAGTGGGCTGCGTGCTGATGACGCTTACCGTTGCGCACGCTTGCGACGAGCTGTAGTCCGCCGAGTAGAAAGACGACGGAGTCCACTGCACACAGAGTTGATCGTTGCCGACGGGCAGCACCGTGCTGGAGTTGGCGACTGTGCCGCCCACCGGGCCGACATAGTAGACGAAGCTGCCGTACTCGGCCACGTTGGTCGAGCCTGCGGACACCGAGGCATTGAACTGCCCGGAGCCGAGCCGCGCGGGAGAAATGATGGGCGTGGCCGGCGTCCAACTGATGGCGGTGGATGCAGCGTTGACCGTGATGGGCAGGCACTCGGAGGCTGCGGTGTACTGCGACGAGTAGCTGGACGCAGGCGTCCACTGCACACACAAAGTTTGGGCACCGCCCTGCAGAACGGTGCCGCTGGTGGCCACTGTTCCGCCCACCGAGCCGACATAGTAAGTAAACGTGCCATCGGCGCCGATGTTGGTGCTGCTGTAAGTGGCCGTGGCGGCAAAGTCGCCCGATCCCAGCGTTGCGCCGTAGGTGATGGGCGTCGCTGGTGTCCAGTTGATGGTGGGCGTTGCGGCTGAGAGTGTGGTGAACGTCAGGTCACTCCCGTAGGCGGTCCCTATCGAATTTATGGCGTATGCGCGGACATGGTACATCGTGTTTAAGGCGAGGCCAGTCATCGGAGCGGTGAAAGATCCGGTGCCGGAACCGCTGTCGTCGCAGGTGTTGGATGTGGTTGGATTCGCCGACGTGCTCCAGCAGACGCCGCGCCCAATCACGGTCGCGCCGCCGTCCGCGGTGACATTGCCGCCTCCGGTTGCCGTGGTCTGCGTGATCGCGCTGGCCGCAGCAGTGGTAACCGTGGGCACAGCGGGACCTCCTATGCCGGTGCCGCTTGTCAGGATCGTCTGTGTGGCGGGCTGGCCATAGAATGCGTTGTCCGTCATAACGACCGTCCCGGATTGAGGGCCAGAAGTCAGCGGCGCGAATTGGATCCCGAAGATGCAGGTGGCGTCTACAGTCAGAACCTGTTCACCAGGAATGCATGTGGTGTGAGGTCCCTGTAGCGTGAAGTCACCGTATGGAATCGTATGACTGAAAGTCAGCGTCGCGTTGCCGCGGTTCTCTACGGTAACGTCCTGGGCGGCGCTCGAGGAGCCGACGTTTGTATTGGGGAAAGAAAGTGAAGGCGGATCGACGATGTCGATTTTTGTGATTTTGTTGGAGACGGTATCCGCAATGTAGAGGTTGCCCAGGTCATCGAAGGCGAGGTCTTCTGGAGTATTTACTCCTCCCTGGGTCGCAACTGTGCCATCGGGGGCATCAGTAATAATGCCGTTGCCCACTGTCGCGGTAATGATGCCGCTCGTGTCTATCTTGCGGACTCGGTCACCCTGACCCAACCACAGGTTTCCTGCGGCATCCACTGCTAAGGATTCGGGAAGCATTCCAGCGTTGATGGCTGGTCCGCCGTCCCCACTGGATGTAAAGGTTCCATTTCCGGCGAAAGTTGTGATGATGCCGTTGGTGTCCACTTTTCGAACGACGCCGTTGTTGGTATCTGCAATGAACAGATCTCCCGCTATATCCATCGCTAGGCTCTCTGGATAGCCCAATTCCGCACTGGTCGCTTGGTGGCCGTCTCCGCTGTAGCCTAGAGTGCCATTGCCCGCCACCGTAGTGATGATGCCGCTAGTGTCGATCTTGCGAATGCGCTGGTTAGCATAGTCCACTATATAGATGTTTCCAGCGCCGTCGATCAGGATTTTCAAGGGCGAGTTCAGTTGCGCCAGGCTTGCGGGAATGTTGTCGCCGTTGTAGCCGTAGTTAAATAATCCGCCTCCGGCAATGGTAGTAATGTTGCCGTTCGTGTCGACCCTCCGAATGTTGCCGATGGCATTATCGGTTTGAGATGAATCCAGAATATAGAGGTTGCCGGCGCCATCTACCGCCACACTGCGCGGATAGTACAGGCTGGCGCTGGTGGCCGGCCCGCCATCGCCGCTATACCCCTGGGTTCCATTTCCCGCGACCGTTGTGATGATGCCGTTGGTGTCCACTTTCCGCACGCGAAAATTCCAATGGTCACCGAAATACAGGTTGCCGGCGCCATCGAACGCCACACCCATGGGAGCGTCGATTTCCGCGCTGAGAGCCGGACCGCCATCGCCGCTGAAACCGATCTTGGGCCCGTAGTGGGGAATAAACAAGCCGGCAAACCAATACTCAAAGCCGGGCGGAAAATCGAGCGTCGGGGCGACTCCGATTCCGTTGATATAGACCGTGATCAGTGGGTTGGCCGGCGTGTTGTTGTCATACAGCACAATGGCGCCTCTGCGCAGCCCAGGCGCAAGTGGATTGAAGGTTACATTGACCGTGCAGGAATCGCCGTCGCTGCTGTATGACTGCGCCTTACACGTTCCTCCCGAAGCGGTTTGGAAGTCCTTGCCGGAAGCGCCCTGCGTGAGCACCGCGACACTACCGAGGGTAACGTTCGAATTGAAGGCAAAGGGGAACGTGTACGTCGAACTCGTCGAACCGACTTTGATCTGACCGAAATTCGCTGACGGATACTGGATCTCGTAGACCGCATCGTCAGAGGAATCCGCGACGAAAATATTGCCGCGCGCGCTCAAAGCCACGCCAGCCGGGGCAGTGAACTCGCCCCCCAGTTGGACCATCTTGGAGGCAGGCGAGACTTGGCCGCCGACCGCCACGATCTCCCGTATAGAAGCGTGGATGTCGGCATCGGTAACGAAGAGGTCGCCGGCAGCGTCCAAAGCTAAACCATCGGGGCGTCCGAATCCGTTGTTGATCATATTCACGGTCGAAGAGGACGATACCAGGCCGCCCACCGCCACAATCTCAGAGATCGTGCTGAAATCGGTATCGGCCACATAGACGTCGCCGCTAGCGTCTACTGCGACCGCTTCGGGGCCCGTGAATCCACTGCCCACAGTCTTGACGGTCGAAGTGCTGGATACCGAGCCGCCGACCGCCACGATCTCCTTCACCGCGTGGCCATCATGATCGGCGACAAAGACGTCGCCGCTCGCATCCACGGCGAGGCCATAGGGCGCCGCGAATCCGCTGCCTACCAGGACGACGGAGGAAGACAGAGAAACTTGCCCGGCGACGGCCACAATCTCCTTGACTGCGGCCCCGTCCGTTACGAAGACATCGCCACTTGCGTCCACCGCAACGCCGTTGACGTTGCTGAACCCGCTCTTGATCGTAACCGTGGTCGAGGTAGACGATACCTGGCCATTCACTGCCACGACCTCTTTCACAGATTTGTCGCCGTTGTCGGCGACGAAGACGTCGCCCTTGGCGTCCACTGCCACCCCGTTCGGGAAACCGAACCCACTTCCCGCAGTGCTGGGAGATCCGGTGAAACTCACCGATTGCGCGGGCATTGGGGAAGCCGCGGCCAAAATGAGAAGAAGAACAACGCAGATCGAGGGAAAGGAAAGACGGCGGAAGTATCCAGGGCGGGTCATGGTACAGACTCCTTTTGGCAGCCACCTTCGCGCGGCACCGGAAGTTCAAGGACCGGCACGGCCCCGATTCGCGACGTGCTGGTCGAAGCCGACGATGGCATTCCGCGCCGAGCCATTCGCCTCCTCGCGAGGTCGGTGGCCAATTGCGGAGCACTGATTTGATTAGCTGCCCAACTTTGTTACACGCGCAAGGCTGGCGATCAATGTTTGAAAAGTGATTTCTTTGAGCTTTCCAATGTGGATATGTAAGCGGCAGCAGAATCAAATGCTTATGCCTGTTTATGTGCGGGCGGCGCGGCGGTTTTGCGCACGCGGCGAGGGCTTCGGCGAAGTTGTGGCGCTGGCATGATCGGCGCTTCGTGTGCTGCAGTTGCTTTCGGGCGGGAGATCAGGGTGAGCAGGATCACGGAAACCAGAAGTGCGAGCGCGCAGAACCATTGCGGAATCGACAAAGGGCCCCAAACAACTCGCTCAACATCGCCACGCAGGAATTCGATAAAGTACAGGCCAAACGCATAGCCCGCTGCCAGCATAAGAATCGAAACTCCGTTCGCGAGCTTATACCGCTCGACGAATTGCAGCAGGCCGAAGAGAAGAACCGCCAGAAAGCACTCGTATAGCTGCGTGGGATGAAGCCGGATGCCGATGGGAGTGCGATACCAGGCAAGCGCAAGAGCGTTGTTGAACACAACTCCCTAGGGGCAGTCAGTGGGACGGCCGTACGCGGAACCCGCCAGAAAACAGCCGAAACGCTCCACTGCGAGCGCGAGCGCAATGGGTTGGGAGAAGCAATCTGCCAGCGCGGAAAAACGCACGCCCGCCATGTGCGACCACACTGCGACGCCCAGCGCTGCCAGCGCGATGCCCGCCGCGCAGGCCACACTCGGAACCGCCCATCCCAGCCAAGCCGGCAGGAAGTTATTCGCCACTCTGTCTGCGAAAACGCACACCAGCAGGGCGGCTGAGGCCGTAACAAAAACCGTTGCGCGGCCGATTCCGTAGGTTGGAGCCCGTGCGACAGCAAGCGCAACGGCGGCGATCCATCCGAGGACGACAACGACGCCCAACGTCGGCAGTAGCATCTGCCCGATCTGGATGGCTGGATACAAAACTCCGCCTTGCAGAGCGCAGCTCCGCACGCCGGACAGTGTCGGCCGGCTCGCAGGGCAAATCAATGTTTAAAAGATGATTTCTTTCCGGATGCGGATATGGGGTCGCAGGTCACTCAAAAGCCATGGCTTACTTGCCACTATGGGGCTTCACGAGCGGTGTCTGATTGCCATACATATTGTAGACACGGGCTGCGGTTTGGCTATAATTCCATCTACTAATCCATCAAATTCCAAGGGCCGCCCTGTGTCGAATCCTGTGACGATCGCGTTCGGTGTGTATCAGCTCGACCTCGCACACGAAGAGCTGCGAAGACTCGGCACCCCGCTTCGCATGCAGCCGCAGCCTTTCAAGCTTCTGGTGTTTCTCGCCTCGCGGGCCGGAGAAATTGTGTCTCGGGAAGATATCGAGAAAGAGATATGGGGCGAGGACACATTTGTCGATTTCGAACGAGGATTGAACCATTGTGTCCGCCAGGTTCGGGCCGTACTCGGCGATGATGCCACTGCGCCGCGATACATCGAGACGGTTCCCCGGCGTGGCTATCGATTCATTGCTCCGGCGAAATTCGTCGACGCCGCAGACCCTTCCGCCGCGGCTACAGCGCAGCCGGCAGATTCCCCCACTGGCCCAGCGCGGCCGGAATGGCGCCGCAATCGTCTCTGGATCGCCGCGGTGGGCACCGCGGCCGCGCTGGTCGCTGCCACTTGCATGGTTCTTTCGGTGCGTTACTTTCGGCAGCCCGCCCAAACCCCGAGTGCAAAGCGCGTGATGCTTGCTGTGCTGCCGTTTGATAACTTGACCGGCGATCCCTCACAGGGCTTTCTCTGCGACGGAGTGACAGACGAAACCATCGTTCATCTGAGCCAGCTAAGCCCGGCGAAACTGGGCGTGATTGCGCGTACCTCTGCCGTGAGCTTCAAGAACTCGGGAAAGCCGCTGGATCGGATCGGCCGCGAGCTGGGCGCCGACTACTTTCTGGAGGGAACTGTAAAGCGAGATGGAACCAAGGTTCGAATCGCTGCCGAACTGGTCCGAACTCTGGACCAGAGCCAGCTTTGGGCCGAAAGCTACGAGGGGGAAATGAGCGACAGCGGCATGCTTGCATTCGAAGAATCCGTCGCCAGCCGCATTTCGCTATCGCTTTCATTGATGCTGCCGGAATCGCGCGCACCGTCGCCAGGCACTTCCAATCCACTGGCATACGAAGCCTACTTGCGAGGACGCTACGAGTGGAATAAACGCAACGACACGAGCTTCCAGAAGGCCAGCGACTATTTTCGTCAGGCCATCGCGTACGATCCCGCCTACGCGCAGGCTTACGCCGGACTCGCAGACTGTTACGACCTCACGCTTGAATACTACGAGCGGCAGTCCCCTGAGACATTCGCGGCCATGGCAAAGAGTGCCGCCGAAACCGCGGTTAAGCTGAATCCTCAGTTGTCAGAAAGCCATGCATCGCTCGCCTTCAACCTGTGGCGTTACCAGGCGAGATTTTCCGACGCTGAAGCGGAGTTTCGCAAGGCCCTGGAACTCAATCCCAACAATGCGACGGCTCATCACTGGTACGGCATGTATCTGGCATCGCGCGGCCGATTCGATGAAGGCAAAGAAGAGCTTCGTTCCGCGCGCATGCTGGACCCGTTGTCGCTCATCATTGTGACCAATGCCGGTTGGGTCGATTACTTCGCCCGAGACTACGATGGCGCGATCGTGAATTACCAGGATGCGCTGAAGCTCGATCCGACGTTCCAGACCGCGCTGATGAAGCTGGCATGGGCCTACGAACAGAAAGGCATGTGGCAGCAGGCGGCATCCGCGCGCGAACAATTTTATGAAGTGGCCGGGCATCCGGAAATTGCGCATGAAGTGGCCGGAAGCTACGCAGCGCACGGGTACAGTTCCGTGATTCAGTTGGTGATCGCAGAGACGCAGAAACCAGATGCCAAGCCGTTTTACGACGACTACGAAATCGCCAAGCTTTATGCGTTCGCGGGTGATTTCGACGAGGCAGTCCTGTTTCTTAAGCGCGCTCAGTCTCGTCACAGTGGGTGGCTGGTTTACCTGGCCGTTGAGCCTGCCTTCGACAAACTGCGCAACGACCAGCGCTATGCCAGATTAATCAGCGAAACGGTTTCAGGATCGGCGCATTGAACCGTCGCGGCGGGCTCTCCCTCGGCTTCGTCCGAGACGAGTCGGGGGCTTTGCGCGCTTTCTCTTGAGCGATCATCTGTCGTCTCTGCTTCAATTGCATTGTGGTACGATGCGGCACTATATGTGACAACTGTCACGGATCAAAAAAAATCACACTGGCTTTAATGTCGGTATTTGGATATCGATAAAAACTTATCGGGATGTGGCGCAGGCCATCGGCCAATGGGAATCCCTCAGCCGAGCCTGAATCGGTTGCCTCAATACCATCACTCTCGATGTGCCGCAACAGTTCGCCAGCGATAACTACTCAGGCATCTGCCCCGAAGCATGGGAAGCAATGGATAAAGCGAACCGCGGCTACGCGGTTTCTTACGGAGATGATGCTTGGACCGCCCTCGCCTCGGATGCGTTCCGGACTCTGTTTGAGACAGATTGCGAGGTCTTCTTTGCATTCAACGGGACGGCGGCAAACTCCTTGGCCCTGGCTTCGCTCTGCCAGTCCTATCACAGTGTGATCTGCGCAGTGTCTGCCCACGTCGAGACGGACGAATGCGGAGCGCCGGAGTTTTTCTCGAACGGCTCCAAACTGTTTATAGCCAGGAGTGAAAACGGCAAGCTCTTTCCGTCCGCGATCCGGGAACTGGCGACCAAGCGGCAGGACATACATTACCCAAAGCCGCGCTTTGCGAAGCACGGCGACAGTCAGACGCAAATATAGTGACCAGGGCAACTGCTAAAATCCCCAGGCGCGTCCTTTGCGCCCGGCGCAATATGTTTCATTTCTCGCTGTGCAACTGACGCTAGTCGATGCGATAATTTGCTCGCCATGGCCAGCCGCAAGGATTTACCCGCCTCACCGTACACCCTTGAGGGCGTCACCCGCGCGTGCAAGATCCTGCATGTGTTCGAGGACGACCGGAAGGCGTTCTCCTTAACTGAAGTCGCCGAGGGAGCGGGCTTGGAGCGCACCGTCTGTTTCAGGCTCCTGCGGACATTGGAAGAGCAGGGGCTGCTCCGGCGTAGCGACAGGGGAAGATACGCGTCGAATGTGAGGATTTTGAGCGGCAAACGCTTTCGCATCGGATATGCTTCTCAGACCAACGATTCGTTTTGCAGCGCGCTCGTCCAGGGATTGCGGTGGGCTGCCGAATCGAGACCGATTGACCTGATCGAAGTTGAGAATCGCTACAGCGTCAAAGTTGCCCTGAAGAATGCTCAGCACCTGGTAAGCAGGGGCGTCGATCTCGCCATCGAATTCCAAACTTATGAGCGCATTGGGGCCAAAGTTGCACAGTTTTTCGACGAGGCACAAATCCCCCTCATCGCCGTGGAGATACCGCACCCAAATGCGCTATTTCTTGGCATCGACAACCAGCGCGCCGGAGTGGTTGGGGGCAAAGCACTTCTCAAGGCCGCGCAGGCGCATTGGGATGGAGCGTGCGACGAAATGCTCTTTCTCGACCTTGAAATTGCCGGATCTCTTCCGCATATGCGTCTTTCCAGCGCGCAGAATGTTTTGCGCAATGGCGTCCACAAGGAATGCGTTTTGACTCATCTCGATTCGCGCGGAGAGTTCGTTCGCTCCTTTGAGCTGACGCGCCGCCATCTACAGTTGGTGCCCAAGCGCCGCACGCTGGTGATGGGTATTAACGATTATGCCGTTCTCGGCGCTCTACGCGCGTTCGAGGAAGCGGGCCGGAACAACATGTGTCTGGCCGTCAGCTACGGCGGCGGACCGGAAGCGCGCCGCGAGCTTCGCCTGGGCAGCACGCGGCTGGTGGCTACGGTGGCGTTCTTTCCGGAGAAGTATGGGGAAAACCTGGTTCGGTTGGCTCTGGACATCCTGAGCAAGAGAACGACACCGCCAGCAGTTTACATGCCGGTTCAGCTCCTTACGCGAAAGAACGTCTCCGACTTTTACCCGAACGACACGCTTACCGGTTCGTCGGCGGGGAACGCCAGCACCTCAATACTGCGGAAATAGACCCGTCCTGGAACCTGTGCCCCTCTCTCAGATTTGTGCGCCTGGCGCAAAGTGCGACATGGTGCATGATTGGTCTTTACTACGGCCCGATTCTTTCCTAGTGTTCTCTTCCGGCAATGATGAGTCCGGACGCGAAGACCCGGAACGAAACTCAGGCGCGAAGCTGTATTGCACCAGGCAGAGCGGTTCCACCGTGACTGCACGCTTGTAGCTTAGGGCACGCATCGGGGAACGTCAGTACACCCAACCATGCTTAAGGAGGCTTGCGCGCTCCTTGTCAATCAACAGCGTGCAAAGCGGGCAATTCGACGTCCTTCTGAATGGCGCCGCTGACAACGCAGAAGTCTTCGGGGGGATCACCATTCCGCCCATTCCCGATGCCATTCAGGAAATGAAGCTACAGACCGGCGACAATAGCGCGGATCTCGACGAATTCTATGGGTCATGGAGGCGGACAGATCGGACGGTTTTCATATTTACGAAAACGGCGGCGCCACCGCCGCATTTGCTTTTTACACCATTGCGGCGCTTTATAAATTAGGGAGGCTCAAGGACGGAGACCGGATTCTGTTTCCGATGCTCGAGAGCTACAAATCTGGCGGCTTCGATGGGCGGGGTCCGAATGGCAGGACCTACGATTGGCAGAAGTGGGATGGCACTCCTAGAGGATATGGGGGATTGCTTACCGATGGTTTTATGGCGTTGGCGGCAGCGGTGGAGCGGCCGACAGCGCACTACGCGCAAGACAAGAATCCAGGAGAGCGATGAACCGCAGAACCTTCAATAAGTTGGCTGGACTTGCCGCAATGGGAGCGTTGGCGGCCGAAATAGAGTTGAGCGCGGCGCAAGCAGCCGGCATTGCGGGCGAAGTGACCCTCGACGACAACGAATTCCTCGCGGCGTTCGATCTTGCCACGGGCGCTCTTACGCGCATGGAGCACAAGCCGACGAAGTGGATCGTGGAACGGCGGCCCGCGCTGGGCGCCTCATTCAGGATGCTCGTTCCTATTCCCGGTCGCCGGGCTAACTTCGTGCTGGGGCAAAAACAGAAGGCTGCGAGCGTCGAGAAGACTTCAGACAGCCAGGTGCGTATTGTGTGGAAAGATCTGGCCAGCGAGCACGGAGGCGTACTGCCGATTACCCTGACCGCAACCGTGACTCTGAAAGATGGCAAACTTACCTTCGACGCTACGCTTGAGAATAAGTCCACGTGCACGGTAGAGACCGTCGACTATCCGTACTTCGGCGACCTGAATCCTCCGGCGCTAAATACGTCGATGACCGTCAGAACGATGTTTTATGGCAATCTCGGCTCCGACGAGATCTATCCGAACTTTGGCAATGAGAAGGGATACTGGGGCGTGGATTTCCCCATCAAGACTTTCGGATCGCATCGCAGCAATTTTTGCCTGATTCAAGCTGAGACCGAGGGGCTCTATGTGGAATTGTCCGATCCCACCCTGCCCTATTACATGGAATTCGTTTTCGAGCAGCATCCCGGTGTGATGCACGGCGCCGTGATCCCGAAGGCTGATGAGTTTTCCGGTTTCCCGGTGCATCAGGAGTTCCGCATCTGTCATTTCGCCTTTGCCGCTCCCAGTTCGACAAAGAAGCTGGCGCCGATCGTGATGCGCGGCTACCAAGGCGACTGGCATGCGGGCATCGATGTTTATAAAGAGTGGCGCAACACGTGGTTCAAGACGCCGCATCTGCCTGCGTGGGCCAAGGACGTGCATTCCTGGACCATGCTGAGGATGAACACGCCGGAAGAAGACTACACCATTTCATACAAACAATTCGTGGAGTATGGCGAGGAGTATGCCAAGTACGGCGTGAAGGCGGTGCAACTGATTGGATGGAACATCGGCGGCCAGGACCGCGACGATCCCTCGCAGGACACCGACCCGAACCTGGGCACGTGGCAGGAGTTTCATGACGCGATTGCCAAGGTGCAATCGCTAGGTGTGAACGTGATCCTGTTCGGCAAATTGAACTGGGCCGATCTGACAACCAAATGGTACAAGGACGAGCTTTACAAATATGAGGCGAAGGATCCCTATGGCATCCGCTACGAGCAGGGCGGTTACGACTATGTGACGCCGACGCAGTTAGCCGGCATCAACACGCGGCGGCGCGCGGTGATGGACTTTGCTGACCCAGGTTATCGGGAGATCGCGCTGAAGGAATTCCAGAAGATTCTCGCACTTGGTTCCACCGGCTGGCTTTGGGACGAGATTTGCCACCACTCGGGAGCAATCTACAATTTTGCTCCGGGCCATGGTTACAATCCGCCTGGTTACATCTACGGTGGCGACTTGCCGCTTTCGTCTAGCCTCAGGGCCGCCGCGGACAAAGCGAGTCCCGATTTTATTTTTGCTGGCGAGGGACCGCAGGACTGGCTGATGCAGTACTTCCCGGTGAACGAGTGTGGCGTGAGCGCGACCCCGGTCTGTCAGTATCTCGATACCAGGAACTCGTTGATGATCGCTGGAGTGAGCGGCTTCGACGATCGCGAGCAGTTAAACATGATTCTGCTGAACCGCTGCGTGATTCAGTACGAGCCGTTCCTTTATAAGGGACACCTGCACGATTTTCCGCTCACCATGGCGTACGGGCAGAAGATCGATGACCTGCGCCGCAAATACAGAGCCTATCTTTGGGACGCCGATTTTCGTGACACGCTCGGCGCGGATGTGAGCGCCGATGCGACACACCGCTATTCCGTTTATGTCTCTGCCGGCGGTAAGCGGGCAGTGGTAGTCGTTAACCCAAGCTCCGATTCTGCGATTACCGCCAAGGTGGACCTGCCGAATGCAGGCAAACTCGTTGTGGCAACGCCGGAGCGGCCGGGGGCCGAAGTGACCGACGGCACGCTGAAGATTCCCGCCCGATCCGCCGCTGTTGTAATGGAACTATGAATCATTGCGGGACGATATCAGGCAATTGGGAGCCGGCTGGCTTCGCCGGGTCAGGCATTGAAATGGAAGGTAGGGCACAGAATGTCTGGCACGATGACTCCGCGTGAACGCATCCTGGCGGTCTTGAACCGCGAGCCGGTTGACCGCCTGCCGGTCGATCTTTGGCATACGCCAGAGGTCGGCGAGGTTTTGCGGCAACATTGTGGCGTGGCGGACGACCTTGCAATGTATCGGGCTCTCAATCTCGACAAGATTGTCTGGGTGTTCATGGATTACCAGACTGCCGCGGGCGACCGCGCGGGCGGGCAAAGCGGCGCCGGCGCTGAAGGGGGCGGCGACCGCACCATGTGGGGCGTGCCACTGAAGCAGATTCAGGCAGGGGCGGCCCGCTATGCCGAATTCGGCTCCGCGCCGCTGGCCGGTTACAACGCTGTGGAATCGCTTGACGACTATCCATGGTGGCCAAAGGTGGAGCAATTCGATTACGAATCAGCGGTGGCGAAGGCGCAAGAAGCGGCACAACACTTTGCCGTGATCGGGCCATGGGTTTCGCATTTTGAAATCTATTGCCAGTTGCGCGGCTTGGAGCAGTCGCTGATGGATCTGGTGGAGGCTCCGGAACTGGTTGATGCGATTCTCAACCGCGTGGAATCGATCCAGACGGAGATGATGCAACGCTTCTTTGCCCGCGCCGGCAATGCGCTCGACCTCGTGTTCATCAGCGACGACATTGCGGGGCAAAGATCGCTCCTGATGTCGCCTGCATTATGGAAACTGCATTTGCAGCCGCGACTCAAGCGCTGGTGCGATCTCATTCATTCTCATGGTTTGCGGGTTTTTTACCACACCGACGGAGCGGCTCGCCGTCTGCTCCAGCCGATTCTTGACTGCGGCGTAGACATTCTAAATCCGATTCAGCACGCCTGCCCAGGAATGGAAATGGAGGAATTGAAGCGTGACTTCGGCCATCGCGTCGTGTTTCACGGCGGCGTTGACAATCAGTTTGCGCTACCACGCGGAACGCCGGAAGACGTTCGTCTTGAAGTTCGCCATTGTCTGGACACCTTGGGTGCCGACGGAGCGGGTTATATTTGCTGCTCTTGCCACAACGTTCAAGCCGGTACGCCGCTCGAAAATATTCTCGCAATGATTGAAGCCGCGCAGTGCGAATCCAATCAGAAATAGCCTGAATGATTTTGTTGCTGCGGTTTCGGCTTGTTCACCCGCACGACGACATTTAGCAGGCTAACCCGCGAAGTCGTGCCTCCGCAAGCACCTATCCAGCTACGCTGAAATCGACGCCAAAATCCCGAAGCGCAGCCGTTCCGTTGGCCGATAGCGTATCACGAAAGAACTTGCCCCGGTCTCGGTTTATTTCGTTCGAGAAGCTTGGTCCGGACCATCCCCGGCTGCATGGGAACATGGCGCGCCACTCCACCCTGGGGGCTGGAACGGCGGAATTCCGAGTCCGGCCGCAAGAGAACGGGGGTAGTGTGGCCGCGGCGGTCTCACTGCATTACAGCAGCGGCGATGAGCGCGTCGAGCGCGGACGTTTGCCGCGTGGCGTCGGCCGAGTCGAACGGCCCCTTCCACAGTGCTCCGAACTGGCAACTTGGGCCCTGATCGCTGGCCACAATGCTTTTCGCGTTGGCGACGGCGAATGCCTGGTAGCGGGGATCGGGATGGGCAACGTGGAGCGCCATGAGATTGCGCAGGAAGATACCTTTGAATTGCGGAGCGTCACCACCCGACAACGGTCCCGGATCGGTGAGGATACCGTTCTGAGCGAGATGGGCGATGGCCGCGTTGGCAATGGCTTCGGCCTGCGGCAACAGCGTGGGGTCGTTGTTGGCACGGTACAGCTCCACGAGTCCGCCGAGAATCACTCCCTGGTTGTAGGACCACGTAGTGCCACCGTTATTGGTGCACGCATTGGGATTGGATGAATTCAAACCGTCGTTGATGAGATTTTGCCCGTTGATCATGCCGGAGTTTTTGAACCACGTCCACTCCTGCTGCGCCCAGTTTAGGTAAGAGGCTGAAGCGCTTCCCGATGTGCGATTGGCGAGTTTTGCCGCGATGGAGAGGAAAAGCTCGTTGGGGATGGCGTTCTTGTAGGTGCGGGAAGTGTTCCACCAGACTCCGCCACCGCAGGTCGAATCCCAGCCTGCGGTGATGGCCTTGAAGATTGTCTCCGCCATCGAAAGGTACGCGGAGTTGCGGGTTACATCGTAGGCGTCAATCCAGGCCAGGGCCCACCAGCCATCGTCGTCGTAATAGCTGTTGACGAAGTTTGCGTGCGTGCCTTGTGCCGCGGTGAAGGAATTTGCAATCACGAAGTAGTACGAAGTGTCGCCACTGACGCGCTCGTAATTTGCCAGGACGGTGATGGAGTTGGCGGAATTCCACCAGCCGGAGGGAGATGCATAGAGACCGGAGCCCGGCAAGTACCACTGCTGTAGGGTCTGGATGCCAGAAGCGGCTTGCTGGGTGTAGCTTTGCGCCGCGTTGACTTCACTATCGGGATGGGCTGGCGGCAGGATGGCGCCACCGCAACCTGCGGAAGTCAGCATTGCTAAGAGGCAGAAGGCAACGATTGGATATGCGCAGGAACTTTTCATCCGGAATCTCCCTTTTCGACCCACGGCCCCCAACAATTGTACCTGTCCCTCGCCAAAGTGCCATTCGACCTAAACGCCTTTGTCTACTTCGATATAGACATGGATAGTCAGGGGCACAAAAGTGCCGCTAAACGCTGGTGAGAAATATCTACTTACCAGGAAGCCGCAGAAAAATCCGATGGCAATGGCAGAACTCCATCGCCCCAAATGCTTTCCCCGACAACCGCAACCGAGCACCTGGATCATCGCAAAAGACCCCAATATAGGCGCTGGAGCCAAAGGCCAGCGCGCAGTGGCTCTTCGATGCCCCCCACCCGTGAGAAGGCCTTAGGATCAGCTCTGTCGCGATAACAGCCTCCACCGACACAACCACACCAGTCTTTGGTGCAAGGCAACAACAGCCTGTCCCAGCATTCGGTGCCGGCCTGGTTGGCAATGGTACAGGGGCCAACGACACCGGACCCGTGATGAGCCCAAACCGTGGCGCTCCGGCACGCAATAACGCGACCCAGTAGAAGCGCAATGGCCGAGGTCATTTTTTTGCGATTTGAATTTGGAATCGGGAAGAGCGGCGTGGGTTCTTGGACGGCGGGTCCAATTTGAAGGATACGCTCCAGAAGTCAAAGTGGAAGCGCTCGAGGCTGCGTCACTACAGATTCAGCCGCCTCATTGACACTTGCGCCCGGCATTGGATACTATCCGTGTGCGAGACCGGTTTCTCAGGTGGGCGCTGCCAATGGTCGCGCCCGGAACTGCGAAACCCGCAGCGCCAACCGGTACCACTTGAATTGCCTTGGTTTGCTGCTGCCCTCCTGGCACGGCAACCTTTTCACACATTCGAAAGAGCCGAAGAATCGAGGAGCTTCATGAACAGGAGAACGTTCAACAAGCTGGCCGGACTAACCGTGCTGGCCGCAATGACGGAAGACGTGGAATTGAGCGCCGAACAGGCCTCCACCATGACCGGAGAAGTCGTCCTGCAGGATAAGGACCTCATTGTTGCCTTCGATCCCGCAACCGGAGCGCTCACCCGCATGGAGCACAAACCTACCAAGTGGATGATCGAGCGCCGGCCCGCTCTGGGCGCCTCCTTCCGCATGCACGCTCCTCTGCCCGCGCAACGCACCAACTTCATCTTCGGCCAGAGGCAACGCGCCAAGAGCCTAGAAAAAATCAGTGACAACCAGGTCCAGATCCAGTGGTCCGGCCTGGAGAGCCAGCATGGCGGCGTTCTGCCCATCACTTTCACCGCGACGGTCACGCTCAAAGATGGTGCGCTCACCTTCGACGGCATTCTCAACAACCAGTCTTCCTTTCCCGTCGAGTCCATAGACTATCCCTATTTCGGTGACCTGAATCCGCCTTCGCC
>Ga0302282_1000373_pt1 | contig 34917 bp, 44 predicted proteins | sample III_Fen_E1_3_FD_198763 | JGI IMG/M metagenome (GOLD analysis project Ga0302282, IMG submission 198763) | Peat permafrost microbial communities from Stordalen Mire near Abisko, Sweden - III_Fen_E1_3 | ecosystem: Environmental > Terrestrial > Soil > Wetlands > Permafrost | place: Sweden: Abisko... | reverse complement strand
TTGACAAGGCGGAACGCCAACGCTGGTTGCCCTTGCGGCAGTTGGATTGCTGGCAATGATCAGAAGTGGGGCTGCTATGACGGCCGACGCGATCGCCAAGGTTTGAATGATGCGTCGAGCTCGGTGAATGTTGAACATGGGTCAGTTATACATCCACGCGAAATGATTGGGAACCCGAGATTCAGACATTCGGGTCACATGGCTAATTTGAGTCGCCAGTGGAAGGTTGCAGAACTGTTACGTCGGTCCTCCGACACGGCTTCCCGCCGGAGTCCTCTCGATGACGGCCGACAGATGGACGGGTCAATTCACACCGCTACTGTGATCGGGGTGGACTGTGTCGAACCGCCCGCGGATCCAAATGAGTGGAACGATGAGCAATGGCTCGAGTGGCTAAAGGCAACGGACGATGCACCCTTCGACGATTCTGAGGAGTCGATTTCGGAGGTAGTGATGCGAATAGTCCGGTCAACGCCTGGTCTGGTCATCGGGCAGGCGATGCTCGGCATGGCGCAGGCGATCTACGGCCGTCAGAACGACGAAGTCGTCGTCGTGGTCGAGGACAACGGAGAGACCACAGACGACAAACCGTTCGCCGTTCGACTCGACTTCGACCATCCCGAACGTTCCTTGGTGGAGTTCAAGCCGGGCTCAAACTCCCCGACCTGAGAACGGAGAGTCTGGAAGTCGACGTTATTGGGTCTGCCGCGTTGTACGAGAAGGCAATATTCTGTATTGGATCCGGCCCCAAGATGTACGTTCGGTGTACCAACAAATTTGCGGTCGATCGCAGTGGGGAGAGTGATGTTCCAACGATTCACTGATAGGGCCCGCCGAGTTCTCGTCTACGCCCAAGAGGAAGTTCGCGAACTCGACCGGGCCTTCATTGGCACAGAGCATATTCTGCTGGGTCTTATTCGTGAGGGCGATGGGATAGCCGCTAAGGCCTTGGACGCCTTGGGGATTGCGTACGACGTCGTTCGTGCGAAGGTCTCGGAACTGACTGAGTTCGCTACAAACTCCTCTCCTGGCTCGCCAGCCTTCTCGCCGCGGGCGAAAAAGGTGATGGAGATCTCACTGCGCGAAGCCGTGCAACTTGGCCATTCCTACGTCGGCACCGAGCATCTTCTGCTCGGTATCGTGCGACAGGGCGACGGCGCGGCGGTCCGAATTCTCAAGGACCTCGGTGTTGAAATGTCCGATATCCAGACTCAGGTCGTCCAGCTGATATCGAGCTCGAGCAACCGAGAGGTCGACGAACCTTCAGTTCACGTGAGATACGACGGCGCAATATTTCGCGGCGTCGTGCGAGCGGTCGGTGAACAACTGCGACCCGACCTTGTCGCCTCCGACTTAGACGATTTGGCAGACGTAATTGCTGACGAACTTTTCAACCACCTTCGACGGAGTTGGGCCGAAGCAGGTAGTTCCTTCTGACACATCGCATCTCCCACGGACGAAAAACCTAGGTTTTTGACGAGCGGCTCCTCTTGGCGAAGAGCCATGCCGTTGTCCCGTATCCAGTGACAATGGTGGCTATCAGTTATCCGCCAATGCAACGGTGCAGACCTGGCGCGTCGGGCCTCCAACACCACGGGCGTGCAACCCTCGTTCAACGCGACGTTGTGAAGTGTCACGAGAATCGGAGTGTTCGCCGACCGTCGGGACGGTACATTCGTCCGGGAAAGTGCTGACCGAATCAACGAGATCGTTGACGACAACAAGTTCGCAGGTCCGCTATCAGTTCAGAACCACTTGATGGACGTCAGAGGCCAGATTCGTATGAACACTTTGCCAATCACGTCAGATCGCGGTACTGTTCCCCAGGTTCGACTGTCGCAAGAGTTTGAGTGCCAGTCACCCATCATGAAATAGTGACCGGCCGGTACGGTCGTCGGATTGATAGGAGTGCCGATCGTGGGCAATACGGTCCACCTCTGATCGAGTGGCTTCCCATTCACGTAGATCGTATTGCCCTTGGAATAGAGACGATCGCCCGGCAAACCGATGACCCTCTTCACCAGATCAGTGACGGGGTCACCGCAGTCCTTCGTGACATCTGGGGGAGCCTTGAAGACCAGAATGTCACCGATGTTGATGGTGCCGAATTCGACGCTGAGTTTGTTGACAACTATTCGGTCTCCCTTCAACAATGTTGGATTCATTGAACTCGAGGGGATGTAGAACGTTTGGAATACAAAGGTACGAACTAAGAAGGAGGCCAGGACCGCGACAACAATGATCAGCGTCCACTCGATTGCGATACGACGTTTCCTTTGCGTACCGTTTGGTTTGGGTTCGTTGCCCGACGCGTCGGTATCGGTAGTGAGTTCGTCAACGGGCACTACGCATCTCCGTTCACTTTCGAGCCGGATACGGAGACAGATGCCATACGCGCATCGTCGTGTTCGTCCTTGCTCTGTCGAGAGCTGCGTGAAGAGGCTCGTTCGCGTGCGGTCATGGCATACGCCGCTCTATTGCGAGGTGAGGCTGGTGAACAACCTTGGACGTCGCCGTTCCGAGCGTCACTCGGGCGTTTTGCGAATAGTGCTGTGGAATTACGAGTCCTACGTCACAGCCAGACCGGCCGCCGTTGCATTGACCAAGGATCTCGCTGATTGCGCCGGCGTTGTCACTTGGAGCGCCCACTGTACTGACCGAAAGGATCGACCCGACGAGGTCCGTTGAAACCGGCCTTTCGGCGACCGCAATCTTGAAGTGATGGGCAGCGAAGGCGGATTCGAGTTGTCGAGCCGCGTCACTGGGCTTCGAGATGACGATGGTGACGTTGGTGCCCGAGGCGCTCGCGGTAGTGAGCGACGCGAAGAGTGCGAGAGGAACCGCAGCGATGCCGAAGGTGACCGCGGCCATTGTCGAGCCGATCCGCAAACTCGGTTTCCGAAATGCTCGTTCCTTTGCAACTCCACCTAGAAAGCTTCCAGCGATGGACCACCACGGGGTTCCATCGTCCAAAAGAGCCGAGGCGAGCACAGTTGCTTCGTCGCCGTGTCGAGAGCGCCATCGCGTGGGGTAGCAACGAAGCACCGCAGCAATGATTCGGCTCTCGTGGGACCGTCGCACTAGACGGTCCCAAGCCCAAGACGAAGCCGACCGGTCATGCTCACGCGCTCCAGGGCATCGAGGTGTGAGCGCAACGCGGTGACACCAGCCGCGGTTGCGCGGTAGGGGTGCCGTCGATCCTCGGAGGGCAATTCCGCAATCAGGCCGAGCCGCTCGAGACGATCAAGCGCTCCGTAGAGCGTTCCGGGTCCGAGCTGCACTCCGGAGAATCCTCTGATGTCCTGGATCAGCGCGTAGCCGTGTTTCGGACCGTCAGCGAGACTCGTGAGAATCAGGACAGAGGCGTCACCGGCCCGACGCAGCACATCTGGTGAATCCCCAACGTCTCTCGAAGCCACGATTGTCTCCTATTACGACGACCAATAGATCAGTGAACGTAATAGTAGGGGATGTCGGGTGCGTCTGCAATGGCACCACTCCGAACGTTCCGGCGTCTGCCTCGAACTCGTCGGAGTGTTTCGCTTCGTATTAGCCTCTTATCAGGAAGGATCACCCGATGGCTTCGTTACGTGCGCCCGACATGAAGTTTGGCTCGCACGTCAATTTCCAGAGGCCGCTCCCTATGGATTCACGAGTGACCTGACGTAGACCTCCATTTTGTTCGAGCTGTCTGCGAAGCCATCGGTGGCGTTCATGTGGTCACGGCCAGCCTGGTCACGGAACGCGAGATTGATCGTCAGTGTCGTCACTCCGTCAGCCTCGTGCAGTTCTACCGTCTCGACGGCCTGGGCGTCGGGCCAGCCCTCGAACAGCCACGTCGCGACGGTCCGGGTCGGCGGCTCGACCTCCAAGTAGGTTCCACGAAACGAGCACTCGGTTCCATCTTCCGTCTCGAAGACCATGTGGTAGTCCCCTCCGACGCGCAGGTCGATCGAGCACACCGTCATCTTGTCCTCAAATGGCGCGAACCATCTACCCACATGCTCAGGCTTCGTCAATACGTCGAAGACGAGTTCGATCGGAGCTTCGAGGTCTCGGGTGAGGAGAATTTCGAGGGCACTCGGAAACTCGACGCTGGCCGCTCCATGACGATTAGGTGTCACTGGAACTCTCCGTGTTGGAGTACTTTGATGTGTCCGTCATTGCATTCATTCCTTTCGCTGTAGGTCACTGAGGTAGACGTCCATTCGGTCGAGTCGCTCGTTCCAGGACTGCTCGTACTTCTCCAACCAGTCGTGGAGGGGACGCAGATGCTCGGGGTCTAATCGGTCCCTAACTCTCAGGTCCGCGTGAGACACTTGCCTGACAAATTCCATTTCTCTGGGCGAGACAAGTGACACGAAAGACCAATGACAACAACCAACGCCACGAAGGTGGCTTCGCGTGACCAAAATGATGACGTGGACGACAATGTGGATCCCGCCGCTCGACCGACGAGGCGAATTCTTAGCGTCGATGAGAAACTGGATATCCTCGCTCGCTACGAAAGCTGCGCACCAGGGACCAAGGGCGAGTTCGCCCGACGCGAGGGCGTGTACTCGAGCCAACTGACCGAGTGGCGACGAGCCCGCGACGCCGGCACCCTCGGCGCTCGGACGTCGCGTCGATCTCGCGCTGAGGACCGCGAGATCGAAAAACTCACCAAGAAGAACCAGCGACTAGAAGACGAACTCGAGCGCACCAGACTGGCACTCGACATCGTGGGAAAAGCACACGCGCTCTTGGAGAAGCTCTCCAAGAGCGCGGACAACGAGTAGTCGTTGACGAGATCTTGGATTCGGTGCACGACGTGCTGATCAAGCTCGTGGGCGTCAAGCGCTCGTGCGCGTTACTGGGCCGAGTTCGCTCGAGCTTCTATCGACGAAGGAGACCCGCGATTCCCAAGGCGCCGGTGGTGCGACCGAGCCCGCCCAACGCGCTCAGTCAACCCGAGCGCACGGCGGTGCTTCGTCTCCTCAACGAACCCGGGCACTGTGACCTCGCGGTCGATCAGGTCTACGCGCGCACCTTGGACGAGGGGATCTATCTCTGCTCACCCGCGACCATGCACCGATTGCTGGCGAAGAATGGCGCCTCGAGTGATCGACGGGCCCAGCGCACGCACCCCGCGAGGAAGCGACCGGAGTTGCTCGCGACACAGCCCAATGAGATTTGGAGCTGGGATATAACGAAGCTGCACGGTCCGACGCGTGGTCTCTTCTACGACCTCTACGTGATCCTCGACATCTTCAGCCGCTACGTCCTCAACTGGTTGGTCGCCGCGCACGAAGACGCGCAACTCGCCAAAGAGTTCATCGAAGACGCGATCCTCACCCAGGGGATCACCCGCGATACGCTCACCATTCACGCCGACCGCGGTGGGGCCATGCGCTCCAAGCCGGTCAGTCAGTTGATGGTGGACCTCGGCGTGACGAGGAGTCACTCACGGCCCCACGTGAGCAACGACAACCCGTTCTCCGAAGCCGCCTTCAAGACGTTGAAGTACTGCCCGACGTTTCCCCCACGCTTCGGGTGCCTCGAGGACGCTCGGGTCTTCTGTGAAGAGTTCTTCACCTATTACAACCACGAACACCGACACTCCGGCATTGGTCTGCACACCCCCGCGTCGGTGCACTACGGCACGCACTTGGAGATTCGTGAACAGCGCCAAGTGACGTTGAACGCCGCCTACGAGGCCAACCCGATTCGCTTTCGTCGGCTCGCGCCGCACGCACCTTCGATACCCGAACTGGTGTGGATCAACCCGCCAGAATTGGAGGTGGCCGCTAACATCTAAATTCGACTGCGTGTCTCATTCGACCTGAGAGGTTCCGGGTAGAGGCGTCGTCGTCCGTCCGCGCGGCACTTGACCAGGCCGACTTCGCTCAGCACCCGCAGGTGTTTTGAAACCTGAGGCTGGGAGATCGAGAGGTCGTTCACGATCGCGCCGACGGCTTTCTCGCCCGTGACCAGCGCGTCCAAGATGTCGCGGCGGTGTGCCTCGGCAATTGCGTTGAAGACATCCGATGTCGTGGCAGAGCGGGGCACGGTTCCAACATATATGCCGGTATCGACATATGTCAAGCATTCGTGTTCAATTCCAACGGCGAACCCTTTGTCTGGCGCCGATCTACGGCACCCGGCGGCCGGAAACCATGAGAGTTGACGAAACCGTTAGTGGAATCGACTGCGTTCTTTCATGAGCTCGCTCAATCGCCCATGTGGCAACCGATGAACAGTGATGCCGTCGCGCCCGGTCATCGTGTCGGCCGCCACCATCGCATTGACGATGGCCTCTTCGGTCGCTTCGACGACCGCTTCATAGAACGGATCGATGTAGGTGAGCGAGATCACCTCGATCGTCGAGGCGAGCGGACCCAGGTCCTTCACGTCACACGCGGTGAGTGTTTCATTGGCGCTGGAGAATGCGAAGAAGAGGTCGCCACTCGTGTGCTCGCCGAGGCCGCCATTTCGCGCGACGCCGAGTCCAACGCGCTGGGCCATCGCGTCGAGTTGCGTGGGAATCATCGGTGCATCAGTCGCCACCACCCCAATAATTGAACCGGCCCCTTCGGGCAAGACCGGCCCGGCCAGCGGCACTTCACGTTCTGAGATTGCCTCGCCGATTGGCACGCCGAGAACGGACAGCCTTTTACGAGATCCGTGATTCGCTTGGACGAGAACTCCGACCGTGAAGGTCGAGCCGGCCACGTGGACGAGGCGCGACGCGGTGCCAATTCCCCCTTTGAAACCGTGGCAAATCATGCCAGTCCCGGAGCCGACGTTCCCTTCGAGCACGCGACCGCCGGACGCACTTTCGATCGCGCTCACGACGTGTTCGGGGTGAACGTGTTGGCCATTGATGTCGCTGAGTACACCGTCGTAGGTTTCGGCCACGACGGGAAGGCGCCAAAATACTTCGCCGCGATCTCGCTGTGATGCTTCCCACGCGATCAACGCGTCGCGTACGACGCCGACGCTGTGGGTATTAGTGAGCCCAATCAGTGAGGTCAACATCCCCGACTGTCGCACCCACTCGAGGCCGGTCATTTCACCGTTGCCGTTGAGTCGATGCGATCCGGCGAACGCCGGACGCAGCCACATTGGCTCCGTTCGCGGGATGATCACCGTGACGCCGGTTCGGACCGCGCCGCCAACCTCGGTTGGCCCGTCGCCCTCAATGAGTGTCGTGTGACCGACTCGCACGCCTCGCACGTCGGTAATCGCGTTCCACCGTCCGGGGCTTCCGGTAAAGGCAATGCCTAGATCGCGAGCTCTTTTAGTGAAATCTTCTTCTATCCATCTTTCTTATCACGCGACACTGATGTTTCGTCGCGTGAGCCAGAGGACCATACCGACGACAAGGTGAGATGTTGGTTCGAAGGTTCGCAATCCCTCATGTCAAGAGTTGAGGCGTCGTAGTTGTGACTTCGAATTAAGCCAGTGACTGCGACACCGATCCAGCTTCGAACAGTCGAACAGTTTCGGGAGTCAACTCGGGGCGTGGGCGAGGATCGTGAACGACAGTGGAATGCGGGGACGACCCTCCGGTACGACGAACGAGCCCGACCCATTCTCCTCCAGCCAGGGGAATTGTTGAAATGCCGTCCAGTCGTGTTCGGTTAACGAATCGAGCACGAGACCGTGTCCAAGCAACGCCGCAACAATCTCGTCAATGGAATGGTTCCACTCGTAGGTTCTGATGGCGCTGAGTTCTTCGCCGTCGGTGTACGTAGAAGTGCTGTCAAAGATTTGGGGATCATCGGGGTCTTCGAAGTAGCCGTAGACGACACGCTCTCCGTCAGCGTCGAGACACGAAGCGAACGGATGAGTGTCGTGGAGATACAGCCGGCCCCCCGGAGCGAGGAGGTCCGCAACAATCCCGCCCCACGTAGCCACGTCCGGCAGCCAGCACAGCGACCCGAGGCTCACGTAGACGACGTCGAATCGCTTCCGTTGGAGCGCTTCGAGCGCGTCGTAGACATTTGCGCAAACGAAGGACGCGCGCTCGGACAGCCCTGCTCGTTCCGCGAGTGAGTTGGCTTCGTCAATGGCAGCGATGGAAAAGTCGAGACCAGTGACGTTTGTCCCGGCTATGGCCCAGCTCAACGTATCCATTCCGAAGTGACACTGCAGGTGTACGAGTGTTTTTCCGGCCAGGTCCCCTAGTGCTTCGACCTCTCGAGGTGGTGGTCCTGGTGCGTTGTGGAGCCAACCCTCTACGTCGTAGAACCGAGACTTCGCGTGCACGCTCACGCGGCTATTCCAATTCAGAAGGTTGGATTCGAGTTGAGGTTCCATTCGTTCAGAGTACTTTCACCGAGGGAGGTCGAGAAAAACTGCACACCACCGTCACTCGTTCTCCACAGGCTCGTCGAACCTCGAGTGCGAGGTTGCTTTTCGGTCATGTCAGGTGTCGGGCACCACTGGTTCGTCGTGACGGCGCAACTCGACCAGTTGCGGCGCCACTGACCGCTAGGTTTTATCCGATGGCGTTGGGATTCGGGCTGGCGCACTTAGACGGTTATCCGTTTGAGGTGCGTTACAGCCGTAGGTCACTGGTTCGCGCACGGGCCGCGGCTGACGTCGCGGCGAGCGCCTACGTCTACTTCAGTCGCCTGTTTTCTGGAGTCGAGCCCGACATCGCCGTCATCGTGGCCAGCGAGTCCGACTGGGAGAGCAGGCAGCCCTACGGGCTGCCGTTCTTCAATGATGACGATGATCAAATCCGTCCCGGCATCGTGGTGATGCCCGCCGGAAGCGGAGACTTCTGGATCGCAATCGGGGAGGACATTCGCAGGGCGTCGCCGCGTGGCTATACGAGGCTGCTTGCGACCTACACCGACGGCACCGGTGGCTTGGATCTGCAGCCATTCTTCGATCTCGTGACGATCCATGAGCTCGGTCACGCGTTCGAAGTACTCGGCGATCTGAGGCTGCCGACTTTCTGGTTGGGTGAGATCTTCGCCAACCTGGCCCTCCACGCGTTCGTGGCAACGAAGCTGCCGGAAAGTCTCGACACACTGGAGGTGCTTTCCATCGTGGGAGCGCAGAGTAGGCGTCTGGGTGCTCGGATGCGCGCCGTTGGCTTCAGCACGCTGGAAGATCTCGAAGCCCACTACACGGGAGGTGATGACCCGATGAGCGCGCTCAACTACGTGTGGTATCAGTATCGGTGGCAACGCCTCGCCGCAACGATGTTCGACGCCGATGGCGAAGAGGGACTGGTCCGCTTTTGGGACTGCTTTCGCGCAACCGATCGTTTCAGCTCCGGCGACGTCACGGCAGCGTCGCTGGCGCCGCTGCTGAGAACCGAGGTGAGCGAGACCCTCGGTCGAGCGGTCCACGATTGGCGATAGACAGTGCGCCTCCACCGCTTCGTGCCGAATGGCATACGACGACCGCCAATCGGATGCCCAACGATGCAAACGTACTCGCGCCGTCAGACTGAGCCGGCCGAAAGCAAGTCATTTCAGTCTCCAGTACACGCTGACGTCGCTCTTGTGTCGGGCCTGGTGCACGAGGACTACGGCGACGTAGCCCGTCCTCCATACGAAGTGACGAGTACTTGGGCGACGTGAAGCGCGTCGTTGTCTCGGACGTCTCTGGGCGTGGGGGGAAGAAGGTCATCCCATATGGCGAAACAGGTGCCCCGCAGTTGAGCAAATCCTTCGGGGCGGGCAAAGAAGAAGACGTGGAGGTGCGCTCCACCATCACCCCATCTCGACACGTGCGCGCGCGCAACGTTCGGCAGCGATTCAATGGCCCGCGCGGTATGTACGATGAGCCGCCCGAACTCTGCGGCGAGGTCGTCAGGCAAATCGGTCAAGTCGTAGTGATCTTTCGGCAACAACATCATGACGAGGGGTGCCCCAGACGGCTCTGAGAACGTGATGAGCCGCCAGCGATCGTCCTGCCAGATTTCTCCTCGACCAATCGACGCACACGAGTCACAGGGAGAGCCATTTTCGCCGCGCCGAGACTGCTCGGGTATCACCGGTTTCTCGAGGGGAACGACTCGAAGACCGTCGGCTTCAAAGGGGAAGATCTCCCAGCCGGTGAGTCGTGACAGTGGCAAACGCCCATCGGCGTCGGTCGCGTTGAGAGCATTGGCGTAAAATTCGTTGGGCGTGAGCGGCATTGACGGATGGTACTGCGCTCCCTACAGCGTGATCACTCCGGCGCCAAGGTCTTGTATGACGAGCCGGTGGGCAATCTGCTAGTAATGGCACTCACGGTGCCGACGACAGGGGAGTCGGTCTTCACCAACACCGACGATTGATGGGACGAATATGGAAAAGGTAACGCTTCTCTTCAAGTGCCAGCCAGGTATGGGGGCGACTCTATTGGCGGCGTTTACGACCGCACTTGTGGACACCCGCGCGTTCGACGGTTGTATCTCCGTTGAGACTTTGGTCGACGCCGACAACCCCGACCAGATCATGCTGTTCGAGGAGTGGGATTCGAGGGGCCAACAAGAGAAATATCTGGCGTGGCGCGTCGAAACCGGAATGATTGAGATGCTCGCACCTGTGCTCTCGGAGCCGTTCGAGATGCACTACTACGAGGCGCATCCCGCCTAACGGTCTGTTCGGCAGTGGCATCGATCTCGGCGACAGGCCGCGCATCGTTACTCTGACCAAATGAAGAGAACGATCCTGGTCGTGGGGATACTGACGGGCTACTCGTGGGCGACCGCCGGCGTAGCGCCGTTCACCGCGTTCTCGTATTGTCTGGTCGCATTTCCGTGCGTGGCATTCGTCGCCGCCTACACACGAATGGGCGGGCTGTCAACCGATGACGTGAAAGTCAGAGAGTATTTTCAGAGAAGAGCCGGTGGCGCGACTCTTTCAACCGTCGCCCCCTGGATGGCCCTGCTGAGCGCAGCGGCAGCGCTGGAAATTGTCGGACTGATGCTCGGTGGCCGATCGACGAGTGTTCCTACATTGAGCACGACGGTCGATCATCTACTCGCTGAACGATGGGAACGTTGCCTCTTCTGTTTGGCATGGTTGCTCGCCGGAGCCTTCCCCCTGCATCGACTCTGGCAGCAATTCCGTACTGGAGAATCCTGAGATGCTGGCAACCGCACTCTGGTCGGTGCTGCTCGTCGCGGGTGTTCTTCTCGAGGTCCTCGGTCGGCTTCGCCCCAATCGGGTGTCTACCCTTAACCGAGCGGTGGCCATGATCGAACGCCGAGTCAGTGGGCGAGTAGTCCTGATCTTGCTATGGGCACTCGTTGGGTTTCATTTGTTCGCCCGTTACACCATTCCGCACTCTTGATTGGTCCTCATTAGGCCCCAAAAACAGGAAACAGGCCTCGTGAGGTTCAAGTCCTAGACGCTACGGACATCTCTACGACCTCGGGCCATCAAAGTCGGCTCATTCCTCATGGGGTTGGATGTTGACTCCGCATTGCAGGGCCACGTTTCACTCCGGCACCAAATTGCCATGCTCCAAAGCGCACCGAAAGTCGCATGGAGGCGAATGATGACGCGATGAAGTGACTTTAGACCCCGATGTTTATTGGGTTTTCCGAGATGCCGATTTTTAAGATATGTACAAGACAAATCGCAAATCGGAAGGAATTTCTATGAGGAATCTGAAGAACTCACTTAGGGCGGTTACTGAAGTATCCGCCACTCGAAAGGTGATCGCGGTGGGCGCACTTTCCCTCGTGACCGCCTTCGGCGCCGCAATCCCCGCGGGAGCCGCTGCTTCGAACGCACCGACCCAAACGGCCCGTGTATCGCTGGCGAGTCACGTCGCGAAGAAGGTCACCAAGATCACGCACGTTGCCTTCAAGGGGTCCTACACCGGCACGATGGCACTGCTCTGGAGCAGCACCGGTGTCCAGGCGACGTCGGTCGTCGGCCACGGTACTGGAACCTACGCCGCCAACACGATGTCGGGCTTGGGCGGAGGCTCGGCCGCGAATACCTGTGACCCCTTCACCGGCTCGGGCAGTCTCACCGGCTCGAGTGGCCTGAAGCTCAGCGTGGTGTCGTCGTCCAAGACGCAGGCCTGCGCGGTTAACAGCGCGGCTCCGACACCCGTGACCGTAAACGGCGTCGCGAAGATCGTGAGTGGCACCGGCAAGTTCAAGGGCGCCTCGGGCACCTTGAGCTTCAAGGGTTCCTTCTCAATCCAGAAGACGACCGCGGGTTCGAGCGAGAACGATTCGTTCACCGCAACCCTCAGCGGCGTCGTCACCATCAAGACGATCACCACAGTCAAGTAGTAGTTAACACCTAAGCAAGAGGAGAATCAATATGAAGAGAATCATGTCAATGCTGGCCATAGGGTCTCTGGCCCTGGGCAGTGTCATCACGTTCGGGGTGGGATCAGCTTCGGCCGCCACCACGACACCGACCGTGGTGTTGACCGGCGCCAGTGGCACGTTCCCCGGATCGACTCCGCCGATCGTGGCAACGACCAGCGTGGCCGGTGCAGTTTCGTTCACCTTGGGTGGAACCGCCATCGCCGGCTGTTCGTCAGTAGCGACGTCCACCGTTGCTCCCTTTATCGCGACGTGCACGTGGACTCCCGCTGCCGCGGGACCGGCCGCTTTGGGCGCATCATTCGTGCCCACTGACACCACCGACTACGCCAACGCCACGGCCACGACGTACAACGTGGTCATCGCCGCACCGATCCAAGGCAACACTGGTCCGATCTCGTTCATCGTGGACACGGTCGGCACCGCGAACAATTGCGGGATCCAGTCACAATTTGTCGTCGGTGACGGAATCGTCTTCCGCGTTGCCGCGAATGACGCCGCTCTCGGTGGCGCCGCGCTGACCTCAGCGAACGTCAGCAGTGCGACCATTACCGTCAACGGCTACGCGACCACGGTTGCGCTGGCCTACGCCAACCACGGTGGCGCCGGCATGTGGACCGGTGTACTGCAAACGGGAACCGCAGCGGGCGACTACAGCCCCACGGGTGCCATTCCTTACACCATCACCATGAACACCGTCGCCGTTCCGGCAGTGACCAAGAAGGTCACGGTCGTCACCCACAAGCGTGTCAAGGTCAGGGGTAAGTTCGTGACCCGCACGGTGCGCACGGTGAAGACCGTCGTCGTGACACCGGCAGTTGCCGGCGCCACAGGCACGTTCAGTCCCAGCGGCTCGCTGTCGGTGCTGACGTTGCTCGCGGCTCCCGTCACCCTGAAGTAACCAGCAGTCAGATTTACAGCAGTACGCAGTGTCCGTGTAGTCCCGAGTGAACGATCCAGAATTCGGAGTTCACTCGGGACTCGCGGCATCCAAGCAGAAACCAAGGTCCAAAGACACATACCAAAGTCCTTACAAGGGCAGCGAGTGAAAGAAAGTAGAAACCATGAAAGCGTCCCAACACAAGAGATCCCGTGGTGCGATCGCCGCACGGCTCGCGGCGGTCATCGTCATGCCGATTGCCTTGCTGGCAACGGTCAGTGGCGCCGCTACGGCCCCCCCGGTCAACCCGATTCAATTGACAGCACCGAGCGGACTTCCGGATACGGCGCTCCCTTTCAACGGGGTTAGCGCCGCGACCTTCACGGCGACATCTAACTTCCAGAAGCTCACGACCAGTCCAGACGCCGGCGTCACCGGTACACCATTCACGGTGAGCGGAACTGGTCTGACGCCCGACACGGCGCTGCAGCTGGTGTGGGGCACGAATACGGCCACGTGGAGCGTGGACGCGGAACCCTACACGGTCAACTACCTGGGGGCGGTCTACTCCCCGACGTCCGCAAGTTCTCTGCTCAACAACAGCAACTCGATGTACGTGAATCTGGCGACGGTCACGACCGACGCCAGCGGCAACTTCACCCTTAAGACGACAGCACCGACGGACTTTGGAGGAAACCACGACATCTGGGCCGTCGCCGCGAGCGTCGGCGTCGCCAATGGTTCCTTCGACCTGTTGCGCACCATCACGATCTCACCCAAGAGCGGGCCGGTCGGCACTCCGATCACCGTCACCTACACCTCGATGGACGCGAACGCCTACGGCGGTGGGGGATCGATCCTCTGGGACAATCACTACGCCGGTGAGATCATGGGAAACTGGACTCGCGGCACTGCGAGTGTCACCATCCGCGCGGCGGGCTCGGTCGGCACCCACTACGTCCAGGTCGGTGACGCCATCAGTTTTCAGTACATGAACCCCATTCAGTCGCCGATCACCGATGACAACGGCGCAACACGCGCCTTCCAGGTCACTGCGGGCAACGTCCTGCCGAAGCCATCGATATCGTGGCCCACCAGTGTCACGACCAACGTGAGCGCCACCCAGCTGACGACCATGTACAACAGCGCTCTGGGCGCAAAGACCGACCAGCCGGCAGCCCTTGACCCCCTCAGTTCCGCGGTTGGAACGGTGTCACCGAGCAGTGGTCCCGTCGGGACGAAGACGACGCTCAACGTCACTGGTCTGCCCGCCTCAAGCACCGGCAGTGTCGAGGTCGACCTCGTCTCGGTCACCGGTAGCCGCGTCAACTGCACCGGTACGTGCTGGGGCTACACCTACACGTCCCTGGGCAGCGGTGTGGTCGCCAACGGATCGTTGAACCAGACGGTCACCATTCCGAACAACCCCGGTGTCAACACGCTCGGTGGCTGGCACGCCATCGTGCTCATCAAGGGCGCCATGGCCACCGACGGCGCCGGCAACCGCGTACCCGGCGTTGGCAGCCTCGTCGAGGTTCAAGTTCCCTTCTACGTGAAGGAGAGCATCATGCCCTTCTACAACAAGGCGGGCAAGTTGCTCTCGATGGGTACCGCGACCGCGAAGGACTCGGTAGCGCTCGCCACCGAAGTCGGTGGTCAAGTGGGAACCGGCTCCTACACCTTCAAGGAAGGTCAGGAGTTCACCGTCAGCATCTTGGGTGTCGGCTGGACGCAGCTCGACAACACCTTGGCCGTTGACTACGACAACAGCTATATCGGCTACGGCTGCGGATTCCACTCCAACGGGTACATGGCCGTCCACCTGACGGCTACCGGCGGCCCCGGCATCCACATCATCGACCTCTACCCGCTGCTGTACTCGGTGTCGCCGAACGAGGGCACCTACTACGGCATGGTGCCGCTGCTCTCAGGTAACCACGACGACCCGGGTCTCGCCCTCGGCTACCAGGTTCCGACGATCCACCTGGCTATTCGCATCGTCAAGTAATCGCTTCACCCACACGGCTCACTGCCCCGTCTCTTGAATCTCGAGGGACGGGGCAGTGACACGTAGAACCTTCTGCGCGCGAGTGGGCAGCCACCAGGTACGTGGCCCGAGCAAGGTCATGATGCTCGGCAGTAACAAACCGCGCACCAGTGTCGCGTCGACGAGGACGCCGAACGCCAGCCCGATGCCCAGTTCCTGTAGTCCCGCGATGTGTCCGAGGACCAGTCCACTGAGTGCCGCGACCATGATCAGTGCGGCGCTCGTCACCACGCCGCCGGTGTTGGAAAGACCTTCGATGATCGCGTCGTCATTCGTGGCCCCGTTGCGCCACGCCTCGCGCATACGACTCACGATGAAGACTTCGTAGTCCATCGAAAGCCCGAACAGCATCGCGAAGAGGAACACCGGCACCCAGCCTTCGATCTGGCTCACGTGATACGTGCCAAAGATCGGTGATCCGATCCCGAATCGAAAGACCGCGACAAGTACACCGTCGGCCTCGCCGACGGACACGAGATCCAGCAGTATCGCAATGAGGGGCAGCACGAGTGATCGGAACGCGCGAGCCAGGACGAGGTACGCGAACACGAACGCCAACAGGACGATCCAGGGCAGAGCGCCGTAAACGCTATTAAGGAAGTCGACCCCCTGGGCCGGGGCCCCACCGACGAACACCTTCGTACCCGCCGGGAAGGTCATCGACGGGATCGTCGTGTCGCGCAGGACGTTCACGAGATTCTGTGATCCCGCACTCCCGAAGTACTCACGGCTGACCACCAGGATCTGTTCGTAGCGGCGCGACGAGTCGACGAAGGGCTTGGTGTGCCCAATGGCGACGATTCCGACTTCGGGGTTCTTCAGAATCAGTTTCGCCAGCGCCAATCGCTCGCGTGACGCGACGCCCGTCGCGGCACCGTGACTTCGACCGGTGTCGACGATAACCTCGATCGGTGTAATGGCACCGGGTCCGGCTCGGCCGCTCACGAGGGTGAGCGCCTTCGCCGCCTCAATGTTTTGCGGGATGGCGGTGACCGATCCGGGTGTCAACTGCATCCAGAAGATGGAGAACGTCGCACCTCCGAGAACGACCAGGGTCGTCACGAGAACCAGCAATGGACGTCGAATGACACCACGGGCGATGCGCGCCCAGAGTCCCGAGGAAACGTCTCTTCGAGCCATGAGTCCTCGAACGACCACCGGTCGAACCCCCCGGCGTCCTAGGAGTGACAGCAGGGCCGGTTGCAGGCTGAGCGCACACGCGAGGGAGAAGACCGGCACGACGAGGCCGGCCGCCCCGAGGGATTGCACGAACGGCACCGGCACGATGAGCAAGGTCGCTAGTCCGATCGCCACGGCGAACCCGGAGAACATGACTGCCTTTCCGGCGGTGTGCATGGTGGTGACGATTGCGTCGTCAACTTTCACGTTGTCGCGGCTGACTTCGGTTCGGAATCGATGAACGATGAACAGCGAATAGTCGATCGCGAGCGCGAGGCCGATGAGTTCGACGACATTCGGGACGTAGAGGACCATGAGAAAGTGGTGGGCGAGGAGATAGACGACACTGAGTGTGCCGGCGATCGTCGCCCCGGCGACGAGAAAAGGTATGAGCGCCGCCCAGCAGATTCCCAGGACGGCGATGAGCAGCACGACGGCGAGAACGAGTGCGAGGGCCCCGCCCCGGCGAAGATCACCTTTTAGTACCGGTGTGATGTCGTGCTGGAGCGCCGGTGGTCCAGTCACGAGCGCGTTCGAGAGCCCCGTTTCTCGGAGCGCGCTACGCAATGCTCCGGTGGCGTTGGCCGCCTGGCCCAGGTTGAATGAAGTGTTGACGTTGGCGTAGAGCAAGCCACCCACGGCCCGTTCCTCACTCACGGTGCCCGTAGGTATCTTGGTCGCCGCAGTGCTGATCTTGGCCTCGAGCGCGGTGATCTCTGGGGAGGTCGCGTTGGTGAAGGGCACGACCACGGTAAACGTCCCTTCGACGTTCTCATGGAAGTTGCGGATGAGAATCGCGTTCGCCTGCGCCGAGCTCGTTCCAGGAACGGTGAGCGATGTCGTCAGCAAATCGGTGAGATGCGATGTTGAGAACACCCCCAAGATGGTGATGACCACCCAGATTGCAATGACGATGACCCGTCGCTTGATGACCAAGCGAATCCAGCGTTCCAACACACTCGTAGCGTACAAGTTCGTACTCGCACTCCCTGGAACAGTTGGCGTCGAGCAGAGCCACGTCCTCAGAGCGAGGTCGCTCTATCGTGCCGTTGGCTCTTCGACCACCTTTCCGCTCCCGCACGGATCGGGCACCTCGTGCAAATCGCTCGACGCGAGAAAGCGTCACGCGCCCTTAGGTCGTCGAAACTGGTTGGGCGGGATACCCAAGGCAGTAATTCCGTCGCCGCTCGCGCACGCCATCGGTGCCGGAGTGTGGGTGGCCACCGTGGCTTCGGTCGCGCTCCTTGCTAATGCCGCGACGTATTTTTACCTCGAATACCGACTGTGGAACGCCTGGACCCCGGGCGTCATTGCGACATGAATCTCAGTTGAGCACGTCCTTCGACGGTGATGAGAAAGCACTGCGAATCACGGGAGGAATATTCGACGAGCGTGAAGTCAGGTTCCGCGCTATGAGCGAGGCAACAGCGACGGTTAGCGCTACGGCGACGCAAGTCAAGACTTCGTGAGCGCTCCGGTGCTTCTTCGTGACTGAGAACCTTGAACTTGAAACCCTCAACATCTAGTTCAGCGCATCGGGCCAAGAAATGACTGCAAAGTCTCACCGGGACGCGGCTCGTGTGAAGGCGGGGCAATAATGGGACATGGAAAATGAATTCTGGCCACTCTTTGACCTGCGAATACGTACGTCACGCATTGAGATACGTCTTCCGAATGACAACGCTTTAGGGGATCTCGCGCGACTCGCCGCCAAAGGCATTCATGATCCTGTCGCAATGCCCTTTCTCTATCCGTGGACTGATGAGCCCTCACCACTGCTCGAGCGGGGCATGTTGAAGTGGGGATGGCGCCACCGGGCCGAATGGGCTTCGAACAACTGGACCTTCAACGGTGCCGTGTTCGTGAATGGTGAAGTCGTGGGAGTCCAAAGTTTGATGGCCACTGACTTCGCGGCCCTGCGCGCGGTGAAGAGCGGATCATGGCTCGGCCTCGCGTACCAAGGTCAGGGAATCGGCAAGGAAATGCGCACTGCGATCCTCCATTTCGCCTTTGAAGCACTGGGCGCACTCGAAGCGCACAGTGGGGGATTCATCGACAATGAGTCATCACTTAGAGTCTCGCGCGCGCTCGGCTACGAGGAGTGCGGCCGAAGGACCGTTCTTCGACGAGGCATTCCGACCGAACTACTCGAAGTGCGACTCGATAAGTCACAATGGAATACGACGCCACACACGAAGGTCGAGATTTCGGGGCTTGACGATTGTCGGGATTTCTTTATCGCCCCAGATTCGACAGTCAGTTAGTAGTCCGTCACTACTCGACACGGGAAATGGTCTCGGCGTCGTCGCGTGCGGCGCATGTATGAACGTGACGCCGGAGGACTATCGAGAGATGGCCTACAACACATCGCCGACTTTGCTGGGAGGAATGTGGAGGACGAGCGAGTGTTCAGCTCACTGAAGAGTTCCGCTGAGCAGGTACGTCGACGTGGCGCCCGGACGCAACGGCTGATCTCCTTCCGGTGAGGCAGGCAGCGACATCGTGAATGACGAACGCTCCCGAATGGCCGCGTCGTTGTTATCACGCCGGGAAAAGATCGCTCGTACGTAACATGACATCATGAGCACAGGATTATCGAGCCAGGGCGCGCAAGTTGGTCCCTTCGAATGACGATCGACCAAGATTCGAACTACCAAGTCGATGACGATTCATCGCGAATCGATGTCGACGTTGTCTGGGACTTCCTCTCGACGGAGGCGTATTGGAACACGTGGCGAAGCCGCCACGACGTCGAACGTCAGTGGCGCGAGGCGTGGCGAGTAGTCGGCGTCTACGACGGGGCGAGCGGCGCCATGGTCGGCGGCGCTCGCGCAATATCCGATGGAGTGAGCGATGCGTACCTGGGTGACATGTTCGTGATCCCCGATCATCGCGGGCGAGGACTCTCGAAGCAACTGTTGAGGGTGATGGTTGAAGAGGGCCCCGGTCGCGACTTTCGGTGGATGTTGGTGACCAGTGACGCGCATGGTCTCTACGCTCAGTTTGGATTCGGTCCACCCGATGAACGCGTCATGATTCGTCCACCGAGAAATCGCCACTGACGGAAAGGTTTGTCTCTCCGAGCGCGGAACCAGAACTACTTGGTTTTGATCACGACTGTCTGTCCGAACTTGTCGTGCAGTGTCTGATTTCTCTTGTCCCACGCGACCCACAGAAGGTCGATGAGGTGCGGCAAGAGAAACACGAAGAAAATGAGTTCGGCGTGAAGCTCGCGATGCAATTGGGCAGTCGTGGGGTTGACGTAGCGGTACAAATGGTGGAAGGTCCCGAGGGCCAGTAGCGCAGTGTAGAAAATCGCTCGTTTCGCGGCGCGCGCGTAGGTAAGTGGGGTAACGCCGTCTTGGTCAACGCACCGGACCGAAACGACTCGCATGCCTATCGTCTGGCCGCGACGGAGTCCGATGAGCAGTGAGTTGTAGAGAAAGGTGATCGCCGTCACCCCAATGACGTCGGTGGCGAAGCCGACGTGGTGGGCGCCGAGCGTCGCCCACCCGATGATCAACAACAGGATGTCGTCGATGAAAAAACCGAGGAATCGTCGCCAGAATCCCGCCAGGGTGTAGCCGAACGGGGAGGACACGTCCGCGGTGAACTGGGGCGCGGGGTAGGAGTACACGCTCGACGTAGGAGAGCCACACGAAGCGCAGAACTGCTGACCCGGTACTTCTTGCGTGCCGCATGTGGGGCAAGACGCCATTTCAATCTCTCCTAGGTCTCTTCCGTGTGGCTCGTGGTCCTGTGCGGATCATTAGAACATTAGAGCCCAGGGCCTCGGCCGAGATTCGCCCGCGTGACGAAGTCGACTCAGGACCGCTTCGTGGCGACGAACACGGGGATGCGGCGTTCGGTCTTCAGCTGGTACTGCGCGTACGGTGGAAAGGCCGCCACGGCCCGTTCCCACCACGTGGCCCGCTCCTCGCCATCGACTTCGCGAACCGACACCGTGAATGGTTCGGGCCCGTCTTGAATCGTGACCGACTCCGGGTCGGCTTTCAAGTTGTAGTACCAGACCGGATGGGTGGGTGCGCCGCCCTGGGAAGCTACGAGGGCGTATTCGCCGTCGTGCTCAACGCGCATGAGTGGTGTCTTTCGAATCACGCCGCTCTTGTTACCGCGGGTCGTCACGATCACGACCGGCAATCCGGTGTCGCGTAGCGTATTGCCCTCCGTGCCGTCGGTGCGCTCGTACAACTCAACTTGGTCCCGCACCCATTCGGATGGACTTGGTTCGTATCGTCCCTCTAATGACATTGGCTGTTCCTCACGTGAATTGATCGAACTGTATAGCGACATCATCGTAAAGGTTGAAGGGCCGTCAGTGACGGCCCGATTACGCGAGAGTCACGTGGGGATGACCCAATAGGGTGTCCGGGGGAGCATGTGTGGGGACCGAACGAGCGAAGAAGGCGACGACGAGTAGGCGCCTCGGGCGAAGGAAGCCTTCGTCGTCGCGAATAAGTCTGCGGACGTACCTGGGCGCACTCGGGCCAGGACTGGTCACGGGGGCCTCGGACGATGATCCGTCCGGCATTGCGACCTACGCCCAGACCGGGGCGAAATTCGGGTTCTCAATGTTGTGGGTGGCGCTCTTCACGTTCCCGCTGATGGCCGCCGTGCAAGAGATCTGTGATCGTACGGCATTGGCGAGCGGGAAGGGACTGGGCGAACTGATCGTCGTTCGATTTGGACGGAGGTCGAAAGTCCTGATTTCGGTGCTGCTCGGGCTGCTGATACTGGCCAACGCGCTCAACATCGCAGCGGACTTGGTGGCGATCGGTGCCGGTATGCACTTATTGCACGCGGGACCGGAAGTCTTGTGGGCGTTGGTCGCCGGAGCTCTGCTGATCGCCCTCGTCGTTAGTGGCTCGTTCGAACTCACTGCGCGAGTACTGAAGATCTTTTGCTTGGCCCTCTTGGCCTACGTCGTCGTCCTATTTTCGATCAGCGTCCCGTGGGGATCGGTGCTGATCCACACGATCGTGCCCCACTTCGTTTTCTCGAAGGGCTACCTCGCGCTCTTGGTGGGCGTACTTGGCACCACGATCTCGCCGTATCTGTTCTTTTGGCAGAGCATGCACCGCATCGAAGACATGCGAGAAGAGACGGCTGGCGGGGAAAAGCCGATGGCGCTGAAGCTGCGATCCCGCGCGGGAGCCGCGAAAAAGTTGTCCACCAGTCGCTTTGACGTGTTCACGGGCATGGGCATCTCCAATGTCGTCATGTTCGCAATCATTGTCGCCACGGCCGCGACCATTGGCAGTCATGGTCACCATCCCACCATCGATTCACCGGCCCAGGCCGCCGCTGCGCTGAAACCAATCGCGGGTCGGATGGCCTCGTACATCTTTGCTTTCGGATTCATCGGTGCGGGAATGCTGGCCATTCCCGTCCTCGCGGGATCCGGTGCGGCTGGGCTGTCTGGAATGTTGGACCGACCCACGGGCTATTCGAGATCACCACTCAAGGCGCCATTCTTCTACATCCTCTGCGTAGTGGGCATGGGCGGAGGAATGACCTTCAGTCTGCTCTCGGTCAACCCGATCACGCTCTTGGTCTTCGTTGCGGTGATCAACGGTGTCGCGGCGGCCCCGTTTCTCGCGGTCACCATGCTCGTCTCATCCGATCGGCGAATAATGGGAACCTACGTCAACGGAAGACTCGCCCGGATACTTGGTTGGGGCACGGTGGCGTTGATGTCGATCGCTGCGGTGTTGTTGCTCGTGATCTGATGTCCTCGAACCGGCGTCATCGTGATCGACGATCAGCTCAACCGGCGCTCAGTGCTCCGTTGTACAGTGAGGCGACGACGGAACGGGGGTGCCATGGGACTCAGGATTGCGCTGGCGACGACGGTGGAGGCGAGTCCCTCCGAGGTCTACGACGTACTGCGTTCCACGCAGGGTCAAAAGGGGTTTTGGACGTCGGACTGTGATCTCGATGACCGACACGGTCGCTTCGGATTCGTCGAAGCGCCGGTCGACCTCAACGTCGCGATCTCTCTCGTGGCCAATGACCTTGTGAGAATGAAGGTCGAGACCGGCTTTCCTGGTTGGAATGGGTCATCCTGGGAGTGGGCGTTGAGTGCCCACCACGATGCTCCGAACCGGACTCACGTCCAATTCCGTCACTATGATTTTGAGCCGGACTACGCGGAGTCGGACGTGGCCTACACCGCCCAGACGTGGGCGATGATCCTCGATCGACTCGCTCGCTTTCTCGAGAGTGGTCTTCCGGATCCGTTCTTCGCCAACGACGGTGCCTAGCGCGAGCGCGTAGCCGCCAGCCGTGGCGTGGTGCTGCAAGAGTGCAACGCTATCCTCGACGTCACCGCCGTCGCGCTCGAACGAAGGACTTCCATGGCAATCGACTTCACTCTCGCTCCGGAACACGAAGAGATTCGCCTGCGCGTGCGCGAATTCGTCCAGGACGCGATCATTCCGGCCGTGACACGGCCCGGGGCCGAAGTATTGGCGCTCTCTCGCCGTGACTACCTCGCCACCATCACGGGGCTGCGAGAACAGGCCAAGGCTCTCGGCCTCTGGCTGCCGCACATGCCCAAGGAGTGGGGCGGCATGGGACTGGGTCACGTGGAACTGGCGATGGTCCAAGCCGAAGCCGGTAAGACGCGAATTGGCCCCTGGGTGCTCAACTGCATGGCGCCGGACGAGGGAAACATGCACACGCTCCTCCACTGGGGCAACGACGATCAGAAGGAGCGCTACCTACGGCCGCTCTGTGACGGAGCGGTGATGTCGTGTTTCGCGATGACCGAACCCGAAGTGGCTGGCTCCGATCCGACGCTCATCCGAACGCACGCCGAAAGAGATGGTGACGAATGGATCATCAACGGTCACAAGTGGTTCATCTCGAACGCCCGTCGTTCGCAGTTTGCCATCCTCATCGCCCGGACCGAACCGGACGTGCCGGAGGGTTCCTCGGGTGCGACCACGGCGTTTCTCGTCGACATCCCGTCGGAGGGCTGGAACGACGTGCGAGAAGTAGAAACGATGCACGGATCAACCGGCCACAGTGAAATCGTCATCAAAGACCTGCGGGTGCGAGACGAACAGATTCTCGGTGGCCGGGGTAATGGGCATCGCCTCGGACAAGCCCGTCTCGGACCGGCCCGCTTGGCGCACTGCATGCGCTGGATCGCCCAGGCCGAAACGGCGCTCGACATGATGGTCGATCGCTCGATTCATCGTTATTCACACGGTTCGACTCTGGCGGAGAAACAGGGTGTCCAATGGATGATCGCCGATTCAGCGATGGAGCTCTATCAGTGCAAACTCATGGTGTTGCACACGGCCTACAAGATCGATCGTGGTGACGACTTTCGAACGGAGGTCTCGATGACCAAGCACTTCGTTGCCAATAGCCTCAATCGGATCATCGACCGGGCGATCCAGGTGCACGGCGCCCTCGGCTATTCGACGGACACGCCGTTGGCCTCGATGCTCCAACACGCTCGCTGGGCGCGCCTCGCCGACGGCGCCGACGAGATCCACCAGATGAGGATCGCGGAGCGGACCATTGCCGCCTTCAAAGACAGTGGTTCCACGTCGGTGGCGACGGGTGATTTGCCCATCTAATGAAGTGAGTACATTCGCTGTAGGCCACTGCGGACCCAGACGGTGGTCGGAAATCGATTTGGAAGGATCATCGTGGTTGACGAAGATATCTATCAACGGATCAATACCCTGGTGGACGAGGAAAAGGTGCTGCGCGAACACGAGACGCCCGAAGACGTCACTCGCCTCGCGCTCATCGAAGAAACGCTCGACCAGTGTTGGGATCTGCTGCGCCAACGTCGTGCGCTGCGTGAATTCGGGCGCGATCCCGAAAAGGCGGAGGTCCGCGACGTCGACACCGTGGAGCGATACGAGCAGTAGCGCGTTCGTCGTGAATCACCTGCCGACGTCGAAGTGAAACCAGCCCTACGTATGGGTGGCGACGTCGGGACTACCCGACAAATTTCTTGAGGTCAGCGATGATCTTGTCTTCCACTTCCAGGCTCCACAACGAGTCCGCGACGTCGATGGGGAGGAAGAGGTCGGACAGCAAGAGCGTTTCGGCGGCGGCGACGCCAAGATTCTGCAGCCACTTGCTGATGCCGAATCGCACGGTGAAGTCGCTCGGTAATCCGCTGATAGTGATCGTGAAGGCCCGCTCGGCGGCGACGATGTCGCGGAGAAAGCCGCCCTTGGTTGCTTGAATGACTGTTCCTTGATCACCGGGAGGCGAGGTCTGGACGGTGAAGCCGTCGGCCTTCAAGTACTGCGTGAGGTGTGACTCGAGTTCGGTTAAATTCGTGCCCTTACCCTCAAAGTGTTCTGACTTATCTCCGAGCATGATGCCCTCCTAAAATGGTGCGTGGTCTGACCCTATGGGTGCCGCGTCGAAGTGCATCGCGATTATTCAGAAATTCTTACGAAGCGCGTGATGGAAGTTCACGACGTTAACGAACGTTCCCCACGACTCGCTCGAAGAGCTGACCGACTTCTTTGGTCGAGAATTCCATCGTCGCGTCGCCGACGTTGAATTCGAAGCGCTGCAGATTCGGGCCCTCCGTGTCGTACGCGCGACCAAACATCCAGATACCGTCCTTTCGCGCGATGTCAACCATTCGCGAGGTGATCGTGTCGCACGGGCCACTCACGCGAACGTGCATCATCGGGCTCTGCACCGGGTAGGGAAGCACCTCGAGGTCGTCGATTCGTTGAAGGACCCGCGCGATCTGACGCGCACGCTCGTAGTAGCTGGTGAATTGGTCGCCACGAAGACGCAACGCACTGAGCGCCGAGGCGGCGTAGGGCCAGAGTCCGAAGGCGCGTCCCCCGTGGCGAATCCGCCAAAGTTTCAGTTCCTCGATGGTCGCGGTGTCGCCGGCCACACAGCAGCCGGCGATCGCACCGAGTCCCTTGTAGAACGAGACGTACACGGTGTCAAAGAGGTCAGCGATGTCGAGTAGTGACTTTGAAGCGGTGGACGCGTAGAAGGGCACCGCCTCCCAAAGACGCGCGCCGTCCATGTGCGCGGCGGCGTCGTGATCCCGAGCCCACTGAACTTGGGCGACCAGTTCGTCCCACTCGGGGAGGGTGCCGCCGAGGTCGCGCTGGGGCAGTTCGAGCACGAGCGCGGCGACGGGCTCAGCGATTGTCGTGAGCTGCGCGGACGTCAGAGGCGTATTCGCGGGGCCGCACGTTACGGCCACGAGACCGTGGAGACGCTCGTAGGCCCGTTCCTCTCGAACGTCGAGATGACACTTCGGATGAAACATGATGCCGGTGCGGTGGCGTCGGTCGGCGTGGATCCGCAAGACCGACTGTTGGGCCATGGTGCCGGTGATCATGAACAGGGCTGATTCCTTGCCGAGACGACGGGCCACCTCGTGTTCGAGCTCCTCGACGACACCGCCGCTCCCGTAGAGGTCGATCTGCGTGTCGACGGGAATGGTTGCTAAGAGCGACGCCGCGTCGCGACGACCGCTGCCGGTCAAGAAGCGTGTGCAGCGTCGTTGGATCTCACGCAACTCCTCGGGCGTTGGAGGCACACTCGGGGATCGTCGTGGCGCCCGGGGTGCCGGTGGCACCATCGACGCTTTCTTCTGCGGGGAAGTGGACACCTACGTGACGATACTCACCGTCATTTTTGCGTTGCTGGCCCGAAGTGGGGGATTGGGTCTGAACGCACGGTCCGGGATGGCGGCGGCTGCGGTTATTCGCCGATCTGTCCTTCGACCAACTCGGCATAGATATCGAGATGGCCGAGGTGCCGGGCGTACTCCAGCACAAGGTGAAACAGGACTCGTTCGAGCGTCGCGGGTTCCTCGCCACTCCATCGCGGTCCCGGCAGGCCGAGGTCATCGAGGTCATGACGTTGAACGATTTCGGCACTCTGGATTCCGCGACTCCGCAGCGCGCCGACGAGCGAATCGAGGGTGTCCTCGGGAGCGACGTACCAACGATCACCGAGATGGTCGCCCCAGGGCTCGTCCACACCTTGTCCTTCGAAGCCCCATTCGAGCCAGCGCATCTCGACGTACGTCAGATGCTTGACGAGTTCCAGCGCGGTCCAATCGGTGGGGACCACGCTCACGATCAGAGCGTCCAGGGGGAGTGACGTGACTTTCTCGATGACGCGATCGCGACAGTAGTCGAGGTACATCAAGAAGACCTCGTTGCGCGCGAGGGCCGCACCGGTCGGAGAAGGAAAGTTCATGGCCCAACTTTAAGTCTCGATTCCCTGAACCGCGAGGCGAGGCGTACGCGAGTACCGAGTTCCGCGTAGGTGCGATGCCGTAACGTTGCACTTATGGGGAGTTCGAAGAAGCGTCGCCGGGTCGACACCACCCCGGTGGAATCAGACAGCGACTGGACACCACCGGTGATGTGGCCCGAACCCGGGAGCGGCTTTGAGGCCGACCCTTTCAGTCCGGCGGGCATATCCCAACAGATATGGCACGCCACGGCGAGAAGGCCACGGAGTCGCACCGGGCTGTGGATCGTGCGAGTTGTCTGCGTACTCATCGCGTTGGCGTTTATCGCCGCTCAAGTCGCCCACTGACGCAGTGCACATCCTCATTGGTTCCGGCGTCCCCTAGTCTTGGGTGTGCGCATCCTCGCTCGAAAAGAGGTCCGACCTCGTTCGCTTATTTCGTGGTCCGTAGGCGTCGTGGTCGTGACCTTATTGGTCCTCTCATCGCTGGGTGTCTTTTCGTCAACGAAGGCACCGAAGGAGACGGTGGTGTCGTCGATCACTTCATCGCGATACGGCTCGGTCCTCGTAGTCGGGGGCAATGCGAGCAGCGGGTTGCACAACTTCCCGCTCTACGAATTCAGTGGCGACGTCGGCCACCACTTCGGCTGCGCGACGAACAAGATCGTGGCTTATGACCTCGGCGCAAAAGAGAGCGTGCCCCTCACCTGTACTGGACCGGAGGGAGATCTGCTCGCGGACGTCAGTTCCGACGATTGGCCGGCGTTTACGACCAAGGGTTCGCCGGTTGCCGGTCACGGAGTCGACGCGAAGTTGCTGGGAACGGTTCTTCGCCCCGGCATCGGCAAGCAGATCACCTACGCCGGTCATCCGCTGTACCTGTTTGACCCCTCGTCACAACCGTTCGTTCCCCAGGGTGAGAATCTCATGGAGACCGTGAAGCCGCTCCCGCCGTGGCACGGGTACTGGGACTTGGTCTCGGCCCGCACCGGGGCACTGTCACCGGGCGTTGCGACACTCGAGGTCGAAACGCTGCCCAGTGGGAATAGCTCGCTCGCGGCGAAAGAGGATGGCAATGTCGACCCGATCAAGGTAACCCTGTATTCCGGAATGGTCACGTTCGGTGACGCGAAGTGTGGCGGGAAGTGCCTAGCAGCGTGGACCCCATTTCTCACGAGCGCCTCACCGCGACTTGGTCCGGGTGTGAACCGCGCACTCGTGGGCATCGTTCGAAGAGCTGATGGCAACTTTCAAGTCACGTACGACCATCGACCGCTCTATCTCTACAACCGAGAGATCATCCGCCTGAGCTCGAGCGACCGACTCACAAAGAGTGGTTCGACGGGAAACGGTGCCGGGGAGCGTGGCCCGAGCGGCGTTATGTCAGTCGTGGTCGCGTCGAACTGACACCGAGTGCCCGAAGGCATGATGGACGAGACGGGAGTGGGTTGGCATACTCTTGGACGACACGATTCTGGCGAATGAACGTTTGACGGGAGCACGCATTGACTGATCCCAAGACATCGGTGGATCCCCGATTTAGCGAAGACGGCGCCGAGCCGACTTCGTGGGTCGACACGCGCGACGCGATTGCCTCAGCTGAGCTCTTTTGGATTTCCACGGTCCGTACTGACGGGCGACCCCACGTCACGCCGCTCGTTGCCGTGTGGATCGATGACTCCTTGTTCTTCACTACCGGACCCGAAGAACAAAAGGGCGTGAATCTGTCGCACAACAATCACGTGACCCTCACCACGGGCCGCAACGATTGGGATAAGGGTCTCGACGTCGTGGTCGAAGGCGTGGCGAACCGAGTGAAATCCCAGGAGGAACTCGTTCGCGTCGCCGAAGCGTGGACGCACAAGTGGGACGGTCGTTGGAATTACGCCGTCGGCATCGACTGCTTTCATCATCGCGATGGCGAAAAGGTCCTCGACGGCGAAGTGTTCGTCTTCAAGGTCACTCCGCAGAAGGTTCTCGCCTTCACCAAAGGGACATTCAGTCATACGCGTCACCAGTTCTGAAGTCATCCGAGGTTGACCCCGATAGGAACGTCACACGGCGTTGGTAACGTCACTTGAGTGACGTTCTCCTGGCCGGCCAACATCCCAGCGCGCGTCGAGCCGGATCGTCTCACTGAGGAAAAGCTGGCGTTGGACGAGTGGGTGGATTTTCATCGCGCCACGCTGTTGATGAAATGTGATGGGCTCTCGTTCGACCAGCTCACAATGAGATCGGTCGAACCTTCGGAACTGACGTTGCTCGGCTTGGTCCGGCACATGAGCGAAGTTGAACGCGGCTGGTTCCGCCGCCACGCCGCTCGAGAGAATGTTGACTTCTACTGCTGCACCAATGATGATCCGGACGCCGACTTGCTCGGAGTCGATTCGGCCGATGCGTCGGTGGATCTGGCACATTTCGTTGAAGAGTGTCGACTGAGCCGTGGGGCCACGGCGAACCTGTCACTCGATGAGGTCGTGCCGAGTCGCGGAGATCATCCCGAGCGAACGAGGAATGTTCGGTGGATCTATCTTCACATGATTGAAGAGTACGCACGCCACAATGGCCACGCCGATCTGATCCGAGAGCGCATCGACGGAGCGACTGGCGACTAAGTCGTGGCGAGGGCCATGTGTTGTCGTCGTGTCCGCGGACAAAATGATTGACGGCGTTACGCTGCAATGATGTTTGAAGTCTCTAACGAACGATTCGAGGAACTCGCCGCGGAGGCGGTATCGGGTTTGCCCGAATCGCTGTCATCGCGGATGGACAATGTCGCCATCATTGTCGAAGACGAAGCCCGCGGTCGCAACCTCTTTGGACTGTACGAGGGCATCCCCTTGACTCGACGTGGATTCTCCAGCTACAACGCGGTCATGCCCGATCGAATCACGCTGTACCAAAAGACGATCTGCCGGGTGTGCGCCAACGAGGACGACGTCAGGGCGCAGGTCCGAAAGACCGTGATCCACGAAATAGCTCATCATTTCGGCATTAGTGACCCACGACTCGACGAACTGGGCTGGGCGTAACTCGTTCGCCAGCGCCGCCACCGCTCCAGTGTGGCACCGTGCGAATACGACGCCGATTGTTCGACCCGACGCTAAGTCGGCTTCTTCGGGCCGAAGCTCACGAGGCTCTGGAACTCACTGGGAATGACTTCGGGATAACTGCCTTCGAGAAAGGCGCCCAGGACAGATCCCTTTCGAACGATGACGTAGTCGTAGTGGAGGGTGCCTCGCGCGTCCGAGATCGCCATGGCATAGGCTGCGCTCGCGTTGCCGTAGTGCGCGAAGCTCATCGTCCCCACCGAACCGGTGATCGGCAGGCCGTCGAAGAGTCCGGTGAGGACGTGGCACGCGTTGATGTGCGCGATGATCTTCTTATACGCACTCTTGGTGTTCGAATACGTCGCAATCTTTTCGTCGAAGCGGGGCAACTCGTCAACCGTTCCGAGGTAGTAGGCCTGAGCCGATCGAATCTGTGTGACCCCCGTGGGTTCGAGCAACCCGCGAACGCAACCGACGCCGTCGCTCGTGATGCTTGACGCAGTCCAGCCCGCCGGCATCTGACTCGAATTCAGTAACTCGGACGACAGTTTTGCCTGGGAGATGGTCGCCGCTGAACTCGCGAGCACTGGCCAAAGCGCAGTCGCGGCGACGAGCGCGCCGATGGATACGAGTGCGCGCCTCACGCCAACCCCCAGTCCCGTCCGATGTCAGACCCGACAGAACCTACTGTTCGAAGCGTCGGTTGACAACCCGGGCGCCGGACCAAAGAATGGTCATTGATGGTGAACATGCGCGACGTCGAAAGAGTGGCCCTTTCTATGCCGGAAGCCAAGAAAGAGCTCCGCGATGACGATCGTCCGGCGTTCGTCGTCGACGGTAAACTCTTCTGCTTCCACCGCACGAAGCGGCGCGACGCCGTCGATCCGACCACGGGCGAACGTCTCGGTGACGTCTTAGCTCTGCGAGTCGCCGACGAGGAAATGAAGTCAATGTGGCTGGCCGAACGTCCGGGCGTCTACTTCACCACCGATCATTTCGATGGTCACCCTTGGATCCTCTTGCGCATCCCGTCACTCGCCGACGTTGAGCCGGATGAGCTCTTCGAACTGGTGTCGGACGCCTGGCTCGCACGGGCGCCCAAACGATTGATAAAGAGTTGGCTGGAGAACCAGGGACTGGGCGGCCAAGAGGACTCAGCAGTGCGTAGGGGTGACTAGTAGGGGGCATGGATGCAGCACTTCACCACGTTCGACAACCTTGATCTTGCGTACCTGGCCCTGGGCGAAGGCGAGCCCGTCATACTGCTTCACGGATTCGCGGCGGATCACTCGTCAAACTGGGTGGCCACCGGCGTCGTGGACAGCCTCGTCGAGGCCGGTCGACGCGTGTTCGCCCCTGACGCGCGCGGCCACGGGGAGTCGGCGAAGCCGCACGACCCCGGCGCGTACGCGAACGACGCAATGGTTCGCGATATTCAGTCGCTGATGGATTACGCGTCGCTCGAACCGGTCGACGTCGTGGGCTATTCGATGGGCGCCATCGTGGCCGGTCGTCTCGCGCCACGTGATCCTCGAGTTCGTTCACTCGTTCTCGGCGGCGTCGGTGGTGAGTGGGGCGGCGACCAGCGACCACTGGGCACGGAGCCCATTGCCGACGCGCTGGAGACCGAGAGTCCGGACGATATTGAGAGCCCGCTCGCCGCGGCCTTTCGGCGGTTCGCCGACAGCACCGGCGCCGACCGGTTCGCGCTGGCGGCCCACACGAGGTCGCGTAATGGAGAGACGACGAACGTGGAATCGATCACGGTACCGACGTTGATACTCGCCGGCGACGCTGATCAATTGGCCGGATCTCCCGAAGAACTGGCGAATCGTATTCCCGGGGCCACGTTTCAGATACTGCAGGGCAATCACCTGAGCGCGGTGCGCGATCCTCGGTTCACTCAGTCGATCGTGACGTTCGTGAACTCGATGTCATAGTGAAACACCATCTCGGGAGGGGAATTGGCTCAGTGTCCACTTGCCCGTGAATTCGTAGTCACACAGCGACTCCGTGAGCGAGCACATGACCGTAAGGACCTGTTCGGCCGATGTGGCGACGGGGACTTCGAGGAGTAATCCCCGGGTGTTGTGGTCTTGACGGACCGTAAAGGGCGCGCCGGCCAACATCGAGGTGATTCGTTCACTGCCGAGACGACTTCGCGAGTGCAAGACACCGAGGGTGGAAGGCTGCGCGACGCCGTGACGGGGGGCGGTGGTCACGAAAGTGGCGACCGTCACACCCTTATTGAGCCGTAGGCCGAAGTAGTTCACCTTCATGTCGGGAACCTCCTCTTCGACATTGGGTGAGACGTTGCACCACCCTCGTCCGTCGCCAACCGCGCCGATGGCCGCGAGTGCGGCCCTTCGATCGTCCGAGAAGGTGATCACCGTGGGAATGCTCATTGGAACGCCTTGGTTGAGATCACGATGACCTAGATCCTCTTCGTGTCGCGCTGGTACACGCGAACGGCGAGGACGGAAAGCACGAGCGACCACGCCGCGACGACGACCCACGCTTCCAAGGGCCAGCCGCCACCGACGAGCGCCGTCTTGCCGGCCTGGACCAGCCAGTAGGAAGGAAGGCACTTCACGACGTCGAAGAGAAAACCGCTCGTGACCAGAGGGCCGTACGCGCCACCGAGCAGTGCGAAGAGTGACGTCACACCGCCAATTGCCGGTCCGAGGGAGTCCAGCTTGAGCAAGTGACCGAACATGATTCCCATGACGGCAAAGGGAACCAGTCCCACCAATAGAAGCCCAATCATGACGAGCCACTGGGTCACGTCGAGTCGCACGCCAATAAGCGACCCGGCGGCGAACAGCACGATCATGCTCAAGAGCGCCATCATGTAGCCGCAGAAGATCTTGGCGCTGAAGTACGACCACGTGGGCAGGGGCGTGATGCGCAACTGCCTCGTCCAGCCGACGGCGCGCTCGGCCGCAATACGCGCCCCGCTCGAGATCACCGCGACCATCGATCCCCACGCGATCATGCCCGTCATCCAATAGAGGGGAAGAGAGACGCCGTCCTCGATCACGCCCTTGTGCGGACCGGCGACGGCTAAGAACAGCACCAGGGGAAAGGCCAAGGAGAACAACAAGAATCGCCGGTTGCGCCAGGTGCGCAGCACTTCGTAGCGCAGATAGGTCATTTCGATCACGGCGCCGCCTCGTCGGGGTCGAGCGTCAACTCCAGAAAGGCCTCTTCCAGTCCCGCGCCGCGCACCTCGATGTCGCGAACCTGAGGAAAGGCCGTCAAGAGATCGCGCAACGTGGCGTCAGAGTCGGAGCAATTCAGCGTGACCGCGTCGCCCTTGCGATCGACCGTGGTCACTCCGCGCAACGCTTGGAGCGACGTCAGATCAACATCGGGCAGCGTGGCACGAATAATGCGACCGCCGACCGTCGCTTTGATCTCGGTGGGCGCACCGTCGGCGACGATGCGCCCGTGGGACATCAGCACGATGCGATCGGCGTAGGCGTCGGCCTCCTCGAGATAGTGCGTGGCGAAGATCACGGTCTTGCCTCGAGCGGCGAAGGCGCGCATGGCGCTCCAGAAATCCCGACGACCCTCGACGTCCAGTGCCACCGTGGGCTCATCGAGCACTAGGAGTTCGGCATCCGCGACCAGCGCGATAGCGAATCGAACACGTTGGGTCTCACCCCCGGAGAGCTTTCGAGTTTGACGTTCCGCAAAGTCCTCAGCGCCCGAGATCCGAAGCGCCTCTTCGACGTCGAGGGGAGCCGGATAGATCGCGGCCATCATCGTGACCAGTTCGCGGACCGACAAGTACTCAATGAGCTGTCCGGTCTGGGTCATCGCGCCGATCATTCCGGCCTTCACCGCGTCGCGGGGGGAGCGACCAAAAAGTGAGACCGTGCCGGCGTCGGGTTGTGTGAGCCCAATCAGCATGTCGATCGTCGTGGTCTTGCCGGCGCCATTGGGACCGAGAAGAGCGACGGTCGAACTTCGCGCCAACTTGAGGTTGATGCCGCGCACCGCGCGCACGACCCCGAAGGACTTGGTCAGTCCACTCGCCACGATGGTGTCGTGGGACGTCTCGCCTCGCGGGGCATCAGTCACGGGAGTGTCGGGATTTGATCGCAGGTATTCACAAAAAGTAGTCCAACCAGCGTTGCGTTCCGAAATGAATGGCGAGAATCAGCGTTCGTAGTACCCCGATAATGTGACGTTCTCACGATATGTTGAGTCCATGGTCAAGCGACTCTTCGAACTTCTCGGACTCCTGACGATAGCGGCCGGGGTGTACTTCGTCGTCATTGAGCGCACCAAGGTGAACGTGTGCAACGCGACGGCAGGAAAGTACGTCGGCTTCGGCGTGACCCCGGCGTGCCAGCGCGTGGTCTACGCCTACTTCGGTGGTTTCATACTGATGGCCGTGGGCGCCATGGTCCTCGTATTCGGCATCCTCGCGACCCGAAAGGCCGCTAAGAAGCGTCTGAGCGTGAAGAAGCCCTCGCTCGCCTCACAGTATCAATTGATGGATCCCAAGACCGGACGCACGCCCAAGTCCTAGCGCGGCCGTCTAGCTCTTTGGTACGAGCTCGACCACCGGGATCTTTCGCGTCGTCTTCAATTCGTACTCGGCGAAGTTGGCAAATCGTTCGGCTTGGATCGGGTAGATGCGATCACGCTCTGCCAGCGAGACCGGGCTCGCGGTCGCCTCGTAGGTCTCGGTGCCCGCTTCGACCGTGACGTCGGGATTCGCGATGAGGTTGTGATACCAGTCGGGATGCGTCGGAGCTCCGGCGTACGAAGCGAAGATGTAGCGCTTGCCCTCGTAATCGAGGTACATCATTGGATTGATTCGCTGCTGACCGGACTTCGCACCCTTGGTGTGCAACAGCAGTACTGGCGCACCCTCGAACTGACCACCGACGACACCATCGTTCGAGCGAAATTCCTCGATGACGGTGCTGTTCCAATCGTTGACTGCCTTTGTAGCTTCGTCGTCGCTCACGACATTCTCCTTTTCGCTGTGTTAAGCAGAGCGTAGACGCTCGCCAGAGTGCACCTTACGAGGCCTTCGCGCGAAGTAGGACTTCAGTCTCAGCAGCGTCGAGCGGCATCCCCAGGTGATAGCCCTGGGCGAAGGTGCACAGAAGCTCACGCAGCGCCGGGACCTGTTCGGGCGACTCGACGCCTTCGGCGATCGCGGTCAAGCCCAACGTGTGGGCCAGTTGGACAATGGCCGGCGCGAGACTAGGTCGACCGTCGA
>Ga0302282_1000368_pt1 | contig 35172 bp, 31 predicted proteins | sample III_Fen_E1_3_FD_198763 | JGI IMG/M metagenome (GOLD analysis project Ga0302282, IMG submission 198763) | Peat permafrost microbial communities from Stordalen Mire near Abisko, Sweden - III_Fen_E1_3 | ecosystem: Environmental > Terrestrial > Soil > Wetlands > Permafrost | place: Sweden: Abisko... | reverse complement strand
GGCCGGCCCTTCTTCTGGCAGGCGGACACGGCCTGGTGCATTTTTAATCACGCCGCCCCCGGCGACGTGGATGCCTATCTGGCGGATCGCCAGGCCAAGGGGTTCAACGTCATTCAGGGGGTCATCGCCAACTGGGACTACGTCCGGCACACCAACACCGACGGCCAGCTTCCCTTTATCAACGGCGATCCGGGGCGGATCAATGAGCGCTATTACCAGAATGTGGATGCCATCCTCGATAAAGTCCGGGCGCATGGAATGTATATGGCCGTCCTCCCGTATTGGCACAAGAATGCCGGGGACCGGCTGGCCACCAACGGCATCCCGGAAAAGATGCAGGCTTACTGCCGGTTTCTGGCCCGGCGCTACGCCCGGCAAAACCTCTTCTGGATTCTGGGCGGCGATTCGACCGCCGAAGGCGAGGCCGGTGAAAAAATCCAGCGCATCACCGATTTGGAAGCCCGGGGATTGATCGAAGGCGCCCGGGCGGCCGGCGTTGATAAAATCATGATCAGCTATCATCCCACCGGCCGGCAAAGTTCCTCCTTCTGGTTTCATGACCGGGACTGGCTCGATTTTAATTCCATCCAGTCCGGCCATTTCATCAACACGACCGACTTTCAACTGGTGGGCGATGATTACGCCCTGACGCCGGTAAAACCGACGCTGGATATGGAGTCGGGTTATGAGAACATCACCGACGGGTTGTCCGGGCGGCCGGACGCGCGGCGAATCCTGGCGGTGGATGTCCGACGCTCCGCCTATTTGGACGCGTTTGCCGGGGCGGCGGGGGTCACCTACGGACAGGGGGAAGTCTATGGGTTCAACGCCGGGGGAAAAGTGATCACGCGCTGGGGCACCACCATGTCGTGGCAGGAAGCTTTGAAACTGCCCGCCTCCGGACAGATGCAATATTTGCGTCGCCTCATTGAATCCCGCCCCATGCTCGAACGCGTCCCCGATCAATCCTTGATCGTCGGCGAGGTCAGCACCCACGCCGTGCAGCGGATCGAGGCCCTGCGCGGCGCGGATGGCAGTTATGCGTTTGTCTATCTGCCCGCCGGCCAAACCAACGTCACCCTCAAGCTCAGCGGGTTTTCCGGCGCTAAACTCGTCGCCTGGTGGTATGACCCCCGAACCGGCCGGGCTGAAAAGATTGGAAGGTTCGCCAAGCCGGATACGCGCGCCTTCCCCACGCCTTCGAGCGGCCCCGGCGACGATTGGGTGCTGGTGGTGGATGACGCGGCCAGTAATTATTCCGCTCCGGGCCGCCCGTATTTCCCGTCCATCCGACATTCATGCAAAGGACGCTGAATCAACCGGCGCATTTTTTACTTGTTTAAGCCCGCCGTGAACCACCACCCTTTAAAGCACCCACTATGAAATTGAGAAGTTTTCTTGCCGTCGGTGTGCTGCTGGCCGGGGCGCTGTTTTATTCCGGCTGCGCCAGCCAAGCGGCCGGTGGTGAGGTCCGCCGCCTCGTGTTTGACGGGGTGAGATCCGAACACACGCTGACGTTGAAGGACTTGGGGCCGGAGTTTCCCTCGGATTGGTCGCCTTACAATTATCTGGTGTTGGAACTGCGCACGAGCAGTCCGCAGCGGTTTTCCCTCTGGGTTCACACGGCCAACGGCGCGCGCCGCATCATGTTCCAGCCGTTCGGGCAGAATGCGTGGCTCCGGGCCTCGGTGCCGTTGCGCTATTTCGAAGGCCGGGACCAATCCGGCTTCGATCTGGCCTCCACCATCAACCGGCGCACCGATTCTTTCTGGATGTCCGTCTGGGGACCGTTCGGCGACTTGACGGCGGTGCAGTCCCTGGCCTTCGTCATGGATTACCCGATCCACCAACCGACGGTCGAGCTTCGTTCCGTCCGGCTCTCCCGGGCGGACGAGGGTTCAAGGTTCCTGGAAACGACCAACGTGCTGGATGAATTCAAGCAATGGGCCCTGGCCGACTGGCCGCACAAGATTGAAAGCCGCGCGCAATTGGACCGGGAACTGGCCGACGAAAGCCAGACGCTCCAGCCCGGCCATTTCGGCTACGACGAATATGGCGGCTACCAGGACACCCAGGCCCGGGCGACCGGTTTCTTTCATGTGGAATCCGTGGACGGCAAATGGTGGTTCGTGGACCCCATCGGCCATTGGTTCCTGTCCACGGGTTGCAACGGGGTGGGGGGACGCCGGGGCGCCGGCGGGGTCGCCAACCCGCAGACCAATCTGGTCGCCAGCCTCCAGGCGCGCCGCCTCAATGCGTGGGGCTTCAACACGGGGGCGGAGGGAATGCAGAAACCCTTCATCGTCATGGTCGCCGCGCCCCGGGGATCGAACACTTTTCTGGGACTGCCCGATGTTTATTCCGACGAGTTCGCCCGGACGGCGGAGCAGACCGCCGTCCGTTTATGCGCGCCCCGGAAGAATGACCCGTTGGTCATCGGCTATTTCACCGGCAACGAACCGCCGTGGGCGGACCGCGAGACCGAGGTGGTGGACATGATTCTCAAAGGCCCCGAAACGGCCACACAACTCGCGCTCAAGGAATACCTGGCGGCGGGCGACACGCCCGAGCGCCGCACGAATTTTGTTTTCACGGCCTTTGAGAAGCAGCTTGGGATCGTGTGCGGGGCCATCCGCCGGCAGGATCCCAATCACCTCATTCTCGGCATGCGCTTTGGCGGTGAGGTGCCCGAGGCCATGTTGCGGGCCGCCCGCATCTTTGACGTGTGCAGCATCAACGTATATGAATATGAGCCGACGAAACAAGTCGCACGCGCCTACCGCATCTCGGGCCGTCCGGTGCTGATTGGCGAATTTCATTTCGGCGTGCCCGCCGACGGGCTGGGGGCCGGCCTGGTCCAGACGCGCGACCAGGTGGAGCGCGCCAAAGGCTACCGCTATTATGTCGAACAGGCGGCGGCGTTGCCGGGATTCCTGGGCGCCCACTGGTTTGCCTGGGGTGATGAGCCGGTGTTGGGCCGCATGGATGGCGAGAATTACAACATTGGTTTTGTGGATGTGACGGACCGTCCCTACCGGGAACTGGTCGAGGGCGCGGAGGCCACCCATGCGCGATTGCTGGACGTGCATGCGGGCAAGCTCGCCCCGTTCAGCGAACGCCCCAAAGCCTCCAGCGCCGGAACCCCGGCCTCGCCGTGGGGTCTGTAACCATTCACGAACTTTCACCTCATGAAATTCCGAGTCGCCCTCCTTTTTCTCACGCTGGCGGTGTGGCCGCGCCTGTTCGCCGCCGATGCCCCGGCCCCGGCCGGCAATCTCACCGGAACGCTTTACCGGGAGGGGGGCGCCCAACTGCCGGCCTATCCGGTGGTGGTCCGCAATGAAGTGCCGACGGGCCGCAGCGCGCGGATGAAATGGTTTCGTGAGGCGCGGTTCGGCATTTTCATCCACTGGGGCGTTTATGCGGTTCCGGCGCATGGCGAATGGTATATGAATCAAGGCAAGGTTCCCGTGGCGGCTTACCAGGCTTTCGCCCGCGACTTCACGGCCGCCCATTACGATCCGTCGGCCTGGGCGCGGCTGTTCGTGGATGCGGGCGCGAAATACGTCGTCATCACCGCCAAGCACCACGACGGGTTCACCCTGTATGATTCCAAATTCTCGGACTGGAACGCCGTGAAGGCATCCGCCGCCGGCCGCGATCTGCTGCAACCGCTGGCCGACGCCGTGCGGGCGCAGGGACTCAAATTCGGGCTTTATTATTCGCAGTCCCAGGACTGGGTGAATCTCGGTGGCGGCAAGGGCAACACCCGGCCGTGGGATGCGGTGCAGAACCAGGGTTCGTTTGACCAGTATCTCCAGACCATCGCGCTGCCGCAGATTCACGAAATTCTGGACCGTTACCATCCCGCCTACCTTTTTTTCGACACCGAGTATTCCATGACCCCGGAGCGCGCCCGCCCGATCTTCGACCTGACCTGCCGTTATCCCGATCTCATCATCAATAACCGCCTCGGTGGCGGCGTGCTCGGGGATGTTGGAACGCCCGAACAACACATTGCCATGGACCCCTTTGGCCGGCAATTCGAGGTCTGCATGACCATCAATAATTCCTGGGGTTACAACGCCGGTGACCGGCGCTGGAAATCGGCCGGGCAACTCATCCGCAATCTTTCGGACATCGCCAGCAAGGGCGGCAATTACCTCCTGAATGTCGGACCAACCGCCGAGGGCGTGATTCCCCAACCGGAAGTGGACCGCCTGCAGGCGCTGGGCCGCTGGTTGAAAACCAATGGCGAGGCGATTTATGCCACCGATGCGGGCCTCTACGCGGATCCCCTGCCGTGGGGCCGGGTGACGCAAAAAATCCGGCCCAACGGCGACACCACCCTTTACCTTCACGTTTGGGACTGGCCGGCGGATGGCAAAATATTTTTACCGGGCGTCACCCAGGCTCCGCACTCCGGCCGCCGGCTGGCCGATGGCGCGGGGGTGACGGCAAACGTGTCCGGCACGGGCTTGATCGTGGTGCTGCCCGGCAGCGCGCCGGACCCGGATGTATCCGTGGCGGCGCTCGATTTTACCGGACCGGTTCAGGTCTCAAGTGCGGCCACCTCGCCCATGGATAATGGCGGTGCCGGAACCCCGGCTGACCCCAGCGGGGCCACCACGCAACAATAATCCCCCCCATGATCACCACCCGCCGAACGATCGCCTTGCTCAGCCTGCTGGGGCTGTGCCATCTGCCCGCCCGCGCCGCCGAGGCACCCGTTGCGCTCACCCAGACGAACGTCGTCGGAACCCAGTTGCCGCCGGAGGCCGACGACCCGAATCGTCCGCCCGGCCTCCGTTTGCTCAAGCCCGGCGTTTGGACTGACAACGTGGGGAAGGATGACAATGGCAATCTTTACCACCAATACCGGCACTCCTCGTTTGGGACGTGGAGCAATTACAGCGAGGACAAGGCTAATCCATTTCCCATCCCCGATGCCTTGGTCTTGAAGAATGGCCGCCGGGTGACCGATGCCGAGACTTGGTGGAAAGTGCGCCGCCCGGAAATATTGGAGGATTTTTATGCCGAAGTTTACGGCCGGATTCCCGGCAACCTCCCCAAAATCACCTGGGAAGTGGCCACCCGTGAAACCAATGGCGTGGAGACCAAAACCATCATCGGACACATTGATAATTCCGCTGATCCGGAGGCGACGCCGGTCATCAACGTTACGCTGACGCTGCCCGCGAAGTCCACCCATCCGGTGCCGGTAATAATGACCATTGGCCCGGGAGGGCCGCCCCCCGATCGCGGAGGGAACGGTCCGGCTGGCCCCAATCCCCTGGTGCAGGTGCTGGCCCGGGGCTGGGGCTACGCCACGTTCAACCCCGTGAGTCTCCAAGCGGACAATGCCGCCGGCCTGACCAAAGGCATCATCGGCCTGGTCAACCAAGGCCGGCCCCGGCCGAGTCCTGACCAATGGGGCGCCCTGACCGCCTGGACTTGGGGCTTGAGCCGGGCGATTGACCATTTTCAAACCGACCCGGCGGTGGACGTGAAACGGCTCGGCGTCGAAGGCCACTCGCGCTGGGGCAAGACCGCCCTCTGGGCCGCCGCGCAGGATCCGCGCTGGGCGGTGGTGTTTGCCAGTTGTTCCGGTGAAGGCGGTGCCAAACTCTTCCGTCGCAACTTTGGCGAGACGACCGATAATATCGCCGGTTCCCACTGGATGGCCGCCAACTTCCGCAAGTATGGCGGCCATTGGAACGATCTGCCGGTGGATGCGAATGAGTTGATCGCGCTGGTCGCTCCGCGCCCGGTCCTGGTCACCGGTGCCACGCAGGATCCCTGGTCTGACCCGCGCGGTGAATTTCTCGCCGCCGTGGGGGCCGGGCCGGTTTACCGGCTGCTCGGTAAAAATGATCTGGGAACGACCGAAATGCCCAGGCCCAATGTGGCCTTAATCTCGGGTGAGGTCGCCTTCCGCGAGCATGTGGGCGCTCACACGGACATTCCCGACTGGCCGGGGTTCCTCGATTATGCCGCCAAATATTTCACGGCCCCCACCATGGGAAACTAACCCCGCACACTCATCCCATGTCAACACCCAGCGCACTCCCGAAAATGCACCGCCCAAGGCTGGCCGGACGCGCCCTGCTGCTCACCGCCCTGCTGTGGGCCGGCACTGCACTGGCGGCGGACCGGTTTGCCGCCGTCCCGGAAGCCCTTCAGCCGTTTGTCACCAGCAACGAAATTTCCGGGGCGGTCGCGCTGGTGGCCACCACGGATCGCGTGCTGCATCTTTCCGCCGTGGGCGGGAGCGATCTGACGTCGGGGCGGCCGATGAAGCCGGATGATATTTTCTGGATCGCCTCCATGAGCAAACCGATGACGGCGGTGGCGGTGGCGATGCTGGCGGATGAAGGCCGGTTGTCCTTCGATGATCCGGTGGAAAAATATCTGCCGGAATTCCGCGATCTGTGGGTGACCGGGGGGCAGACGGCGGAGCAGCGCGTGCTGGTGAAGGCCGTCCGGCCCATCACCCTGCGTGATTTGCTCACGCACACCAGCGGCCTTGGCGAATATCGCGTGACGGATCCGCATTGGACCCTCGCGGCGATGTGCAAAGTTCTCGCGCGCGAGCCGCTGCGCTTTCAACCCGGGTCGCGCTGGAGTTATTCGACGGCGGGCATGGACGTGGCTGGGCGCGTCGTGGAAGTGGTGAGCGGCATGCCCTACGACAAGTTCCTGCAAGCACGGCTCTTGGATCCGCTCGGCATGAAGGACACGACCTTTTGGATTTCGCCCGCGCAAAAGCAGCGGCTGGTACAAGCCTCGATCCGGGATGCGTCGTCGGGCCGATTGCGGCCGGCCACCATTGACTATATGTATGGCGGGGCCGTGACGGATCATGAACGGCCGCCGCTGGGCGGTGCCGGGCTGTTCTCCACGGCGGGGGACGTGACCCGGTTTTATCAAATGATGCTGAACCACGGCATGGCGAATGGCCGGCGGATCCTCAAGCCGGAGACCGTCGCCGAAATGACGCGCAAACAAACCGGCGATCTACACGCGCGGGCCGGCATGCCGTGGGGGCTGGGCTTTTGCGTGGTCGAAGACCCGACCCAGATGCAGGCGAATTCAACGCTGTCCCCGGGCACGTTCGGGCATGGCGGCGCTTTTGGCACCCAAAGCTGGGCCGATCCCGGGCGCGGTTATATTTATGTATTGATGATTTCACGCGATAAATTGCAACCCACCCCCGACGATTCCGCGATGCGCCGCGCCTACCAACAGGCCGTGGCCGGCGCGCTGGCCGACCACTGATCATTAAGCACACTCCTTATGAAAACTCCCTTGCCCCGTCGTAAATTCCTGAAAACCTCCGCGCTGGCCGCCGCCGCCGGTCTGACGGTGCCGTGGTGGCAATCCCGCACCCGCGCCGCCGATGCTCCGGTGGAAGAAACCAGCGTTCTCACCACGACCAACGCTCCCGCCAGCCCGGAGGTCTGGCGGCACGACACGCCCGAAATGGTGGCCGCCGCCCTGAAAGACATTCCCGCCGTCCCCCCCGGGCCGTTCGCGGAATCCTGGGAGTCCATCCAGCAGAACTACAAAGACCCTGATTGGTTTCGGGATGGCAAGTTCGGCATCATGATGCACTGGGGCATCTACTCCGTGCCGGCTCACGCCAGCGAATGGTATGTCCGCTACATGTATGGCGGCAATGCCGGCGTCATGCAGTGGCACACCGAACATTACGGGCCGCCCACCAAGTTCGGCTACAAGGACTTTCTTCCGATGTATACGGCGGCCAAGTGGGATCCGGATGCCTGGGCCGCGCTGTTCAAACAGGCCGGCGCCAAATACGTGCTGGCACCGGGCGAGCATCACGACGGCTTTTCCAACTGGGACAGCGCGGTTAATCCCTTCAACGCCAAAAACTACGGACCCCACCGCGACCTGGATGGCGATCTCATCAAAGCCGTGGTCAAAGCCGGCTTGAAAACCGGCATCTCCGACCATTCCAGCTTTCATTTCCAATTCATCCCCGCACTGCCGGGCAGCGATCAATACGACCCGAAGTGGGCCGACTTCTACACCGTCGCGGACCGCAGCAATGCGGCCCGGATCAAATTCATGCACAACTGGGTGGCCCGCCGGATTGAAACCATTGATAAATATCATCCCGACATGCTCTGGTTCGACATGAACACGGACCACGCCTGGGATCCGCTCAAAATCCGCGTGGCCGCTTATTATTACAACCGCGCCCGGGAATGGGGCCGGGAAACCGCCATCAGCGCCAAAGGCGCCGCCTGGGTCTCCGGCCAGATCATGGACTACGAACGCGAGGGCCGCGCGCCGTTGGAATTGACCGATTGGATCTGGCAGCCCGACGATCCGATCCAGGATAAATTCGGTTACGTGGAAGGCATCAAGCCCGGGCCGCCCCGGGGCTATATTTGGAGGATCGTCGAGAATGTGAGCAAGAATGGCAATTACCTGTTGAACATCTCCCCCCGGGCGGACGGGACGATTCCGCAGGAGCAGCAAGAAGTGCTGCTGGCCATTGGCAAATGGCTGGCGGTCAATGGGGAGGCGATCTATCACACCCGCCCGTGGATCAAGTATGGTGAAGGCCCCGTCGCCGAAGCGGCGGCGGCGGCGATGGTCAAGATCCGCGCGGCCGGGTTTGCCGGCCGCATCAACGGGCAAAATCTGGGCGGAACCGGGGTCGGCGGCGGCGGGATTTCTCGCAACGGATATACGGCCAAAGACATTCGTTTCACCACCCATGGCGACACCCTCTATGCCGCAGTGATGAACTGGCCGGAAGCCGGACCGGTCACCATCACCTCGCTGGCCGGCGGTCAGCCGGTGCGCGGAGAAGTCGGGCGGGTCGAATTGCTCGGTCAGGCCGGAAGCCTTCCTTTCACCCGGGATGCCGAAGGTTTGAAAGTGACCTTTCCCGGGGAAAAGCCGTGTGATTACATTTATGTGCTGAAAATCACGGGCTTGAAGCTGACCTGATTCAATCCTTGAAGTAATTAGACTGGATAACCCGTTTGCCGCCCCGGGCATCGCTCGTGAAGAGTTACCGATGCCCGGGACGGAGTTGTGACGCACCGTGCGCTCCCGCTGTTATCAGCGGGGGGTCAGCAACCACTGTTGGTTGTTGCCGCTGTTGGCCGGCCAGATGTCCACCCGCGTGCCATTGGTCGTGCCATTTTGGTAGTCATCCAGCAGATCGCCGCTCTGCACCCCTTGGATGGTGTAATAGCCGCCCGTGGCCGGCTGAAACTCCCACTGCTCGCTCGAGGCACCGTTCTTGGCGTTCAGTTCCACGTAGGTGCCGCCGCCGGTTCCGGGGGCATACAAATACAGGCCGCTCTGCACGCCGACAATCGTATAGGTGCTGGATCCAACATTGGTCACCGCCCAATGCTGGTTGGCGCCGCTGTTCCAGGCCCATTGATCAATCTCCGTTCCGTTGGTGAGGCCCTGCCCAAAGGCATCCAGCGCCAGACCGCTGTGAACATTCTGCACCTCATAGACGCCATTGGCGAGGGTGCCGGCCGTCCCCCCCGGTGAAACGAGCACCGTGACCGTCTGCGTCATGGCATCCCCCTCCGAATCGGTGACGGTGAAGTTAAAACTGCCCATACCCGAGAAACCGCTGTTGGCGGTGAAGGTGGCGGTGTCGCCGCTGAGGCTGACGGAACCATCCACCGCGTCGGCAACGCTGTAGGTTGGACTGTTGACGAAGCCGGCGGCGTATTGGCTCAAGTTTACCGCCACTGCGGTTCCGTTCGTCGTGAAGGCGTGCGGGGCGCCGAGCCAGTTGATGTATTCCTCCACATAGGTGTAGCCGCTGGGCGCCACGGTGTTGGCGTTGTTCGCATTCGTATTCAAGCCCATCGCCACTTCCCAATAAGTGGGCAGACCGTCGGAATCCAGCGCCGGCGCGGGACCGTTGGCGATCACGCCGTAGCCGTCATTGCCCAAACCGGTGGCCGTCTGCGTGGTCCACAAACCACCGCCCATGCCGGCCGTGCCGAAGGACAGCACGTCCGCCTGGACCAGGGCGTCCACCTGATCCCGGGGCTGCGCGCCCGACAGCGAAACATCCGCCCGCACCGCCGACGCGGCCGAGACGGTCGGGATGGTCCCCGTCACCGAGGACCACGGTGAAGACAGATCCGTCACGCCGCCGGGGGCGGTCGAGGAGCCGCTCAAAGTGCCGTTTTTGGCGCTATCCAGCAGATTGCCCGAGGCATAGACTGACTGGTTGGCATCAAACTGGAAAAAGTCATTGCCTGCTTGTGTTGTGGCCGGCCCCACGATGAAATAATTGTTGATGATGTCGTGAGAGAAATGTCCGCCGGTGTCGGCGACCGTGTAGCCGGCCTGAAAATTATTGACGACATTGTTGATGAAGATGTTGTTCACCTTGGCCATCGGATTCCGGTCGTGACCGCATGACAAGATGTTGCCGATCCAGGAGAAGGAGTTGTTGCTCGCCTCCGTATGGGCGTTGAACTGCTGGCCGATGGGATCGGCCAGGATGGAATTTTGGATGGTGATATCGTTGCCGCAGGTGTAATTGCCATGGGCGTCAATGGTGTTGTAGGGTGCAAATTCAATGGACAGATGGTCATAGATCATGTTGGTGCCGTCCCCCATGTTGATGCCGTCCTCGCCGGAACTGGCAATGCTGCCGGGCCGGATGCGCAGGTAGCGGACGATTTCATTGGTCTTCACGCTGAAGGAGATCTCGTGGCCGATGAGGGCGATGCCGCCGCCCGGCGCGGTCTGGCCGGCAATGGTCAGATTGTCCGCGCAGGACACCGCGCTCGCGAGCGAGATCGTGCCGCCCACACTGAAGAGAATGATGCGGTTGGGGGTGCCGACCGCCTCGCGGAACGAACCCGCCCCGCTGTCGTTGGTGTTGGACACATAATAGATGGCGCCCCCGCGGCCGCCGGTGGCGTATTCCCCGAAACCGTGCGCACCGGGGAAGGCGAGCTGTTGGGCATGGAGCCCCGTGGCCGCCAGGCCCGTCAGAGCGGTCGCGATGATGAATGTTTTTTTCATTTCAGTTTTATAGGATTAGTTGATTGCATATATTAATGCACAAAAATGGCCTCGGATGTCTGGCCGGTTCAAGTGCATGGTGTTCAACTTGAGTTAATCACAATCGGTTCGTTTGTCCATCGGATGTTTATCCGATGCGGGGCCGGACCGGTTTCGGCGGGGGGTTACTGGTGTGCGGGGACGAGGGCCGGCCGGTTTCGGCGACGGAAGGTCGGTGGCGGTGGGGAAATTCAGGCCATCAGCATAACCCACACCAGCAAGCCGGCCATGGCGGCAAGGGTGACGGGCACGCCGAGGCGGGCGAAGTCGCCGAAGGAAATCCGCACGCCCAGTTCGCGGGCTTGTTGGACGACGATGATGTTGGCCACGCTGCCGGGGATGATGAGGCTGCCGCCAAAGCTGTTGGCCAGCGCCAGGACGTAGGCCGCCGGAGGATGGGCGAGGTTGGCCACCTTGAGCAGGAGCATGACGGTGGTGGAGTTGCCGATTATGTTGGAGAGCACGGCGGTGACGGTGAGCAACACCGGGGGTGATTGCAACGGCACCCCGGCGTGCGCCAGCCATTGCGCCGCCCGGGCGCTGCAGCCCGTGGCTTGAAATGCGCCGGTTACCACGAACAAGCCCATGAACAAAACCAGGATCGGCCAGTCCACGAACCCCAGCAGTTGCGAGGTGCGAAACTTGGGGCTGGCCAGATGGATTCCGGCTGCGGTAAGCGCCACGATTTCCTTGGGCAGCCGGGTGAAAAACAGGCCCAGGACGACGCCGAGGATGACGAGACCCTTGATCGTGTGCGCCCGGTCAAAAGGGTAGGGGGGCGCCATCGGGCCGGGAGGCATGGCCGCCGTGGCGATCAGGTGCTGGCCCGACATCCGCCAGATGAGGATACAGGCGCAACTCAGGGCGAACAGCACCGGCACGAGGCACCACAGGGCGTATTGTCCGAAACCGAGTCCGGCGATTTCCCCGATCATCATGTCCTGCGGATTGCCGACGAGGGTGGCGGCGGCGCCGAGGTTGCTGGCCAGCGCCAGGGCGATCAGGAAGGGCACGGGATTCAGTTGCCGCCGCCGGAGGGCCACGGTGACGACCGGGGTGAAGACAAAGCAGACAATGTCGTGGTTGAGAAAGGTGGACAGGCCGGCCGTGGCGAGCATTAACACCACCAGAAAGCGCGCCGGTTGGTCCAATCCGGCGGCGATGCGGCCGGCCACCAGGTCGAAAAATCCGCTCAACCGCAGTTGGGCCGACAGGACGAAGAAACCAAAGAGGAGCAACACGGTGGGCCAGTTGATGAACCCGATGAGGCTGGTGGTGGAGAGGCCGCCGAAAACCATCATGGCAATCGCGCCCAGCAGGGCGATGCCCGTCCGGTCCAGTTTCAAGCCCGGCACGCGCCCGGCGGCCAGGCCGAGGCAGGTGAGGGCAAAAATCACCGGCACGGCGGACGAGCCGGCCATCAGCGCCGGTGCGGCGGGTGGGGGTGCCTCCATGGTTGCAAATTCGCGCCGTTATTTCGCGAGCGCTTTACGAATGGCGAGCAGTTCCTTTTTGTGGTCCGGCCCCGGCTTGGGGTAGCTTAGTTTCAAGCGGTCCAACGTATCGAGGATGACCTGCGAGACGATGAGCCGGGCGTTGCCCTTGTCGTCGGCGGGCACAATATACCACGGGGCGCGCTTGGTGCTGGTGGCGGCCAGACACGCCTCGTAGGCGGCGGTGTATTGCTTCCAATACTGGCGCTCGGCGATGTCCGCATGGGTGATTTTCCAATTCTTATCCTCGTTATCAATGCGGGCGAGAAAGCGCAGGCGCTGTTCTTCCTTGGACAGGTGCAGGAAAAACTTGATGATGTGCGTGCCGTTGCGATAGAGGTGCTTTTCCAGGTCGTTGATGGAGGCGAAGCGGTGCTGCCAGAATTCGGCGTCGGGTTTGACATCGGGTAGTCTCTGGGCGGCGATGATTTCCGGATGCACCCGGGCCACCAACACCTCTTCGTAGTAGGAACGGTTGAAAATGCCGATGCGCCCGCGTTCCGGCAGGCAACGCGTGGTGCGCCACAGAAAATCATGGTCCAATTCGAGCGGGCTGGGGTGCTTGAAGCTGAAGACCTGGCAGCCCTGCGGGTTCAGGCCGGACATGACGTGTTTGATGGTGCCGTCCTTGCCGGCGGCGTCCATGGCCTGAAAAATCACCAACAAGGCGTAGCGGTTCTGCGCGTAGAGCAGGTCATGGCGCCGGCTCATCTTCTCGACGTGCTGGGCCAGGTGGGCCTCATACTCGGGTTTGGTGTGATAGAATGGTGGGTTCCGGGTGGGCCAGTGCTTGAGGTTGACTTGGCCGCCTTCGCGGACACGGTATGTTTTGGTGTCGATTTTCATAAGCGTTGAACCGGCCGCCCGCGCCGGGCGAAATCCGGGATGCCGTGAGCTTAGGGCGGTTTCGGGCGCAAAACCAGTGGAAAAATCAAGCGGCCGGACTTGCGTCCGGCCGTTGTGGTGACAAGGTTTATACGCCTTCACCCAGGCGCTCAGAAGTGTGACGGATCCATGGGGATCGCTGTCCAGACCGCGTCACGAGCAAAACCTCTCTGCCAACCCTAAACGAACAGCGAAATTGTGCATACCCCAGTCCAGACGCCGTGCCCGGTCAAAGGTTAAACTTTTTTTTGAAAAATAATCATTCAGAGCGATCAAAGATGGGCCGGAGGACGCCAAAATTGGGTGCAAAAAAAGTAAATTAGGTATTGTCATTTGGCGGATTGTTAAGATAAGCTGCTTTAGGATGGATTGGCGGATGGTTGATTAAATACTTGAATATCAAAACTTGGCAGAAAGAGATGCAAAACATTATGGAAATTGACACGACCCTTCTGGCAAAGCAACCGTTTCTCAAAGGCTTTCCCAAGGAACAACTGGACATGCTGGCCGAAAACGCCATGGTGGTTGAGTTTCCGGTCGGTAAATATATCTTTAACGAGGGCCTGGCGGCCAACCGCTTTTACATCATTCTGAAAGGCGAAGTGGCCCTGGAATCCGCCCCGGTCAAAAAAGGCGGCCCACCGGCGCTGATCCAAACCATCAAGACGGGCGATGTCCTGGGCTGGTCGTGGTTGTTTCCGCCCTACCAATGGAATTTTGATGCGCGCGCGGTCAAGCCGACGACGGCCATCATTCTGTTTGCCGCCGCCCTGCGTAAAAATTGCGAAGCCGATCCCCGGCTGGGCTACGAGTTGATGAAACGCGTGTCCAAAGTGGTCGTCACCCGGTTGCAGGCCACCCGCCAGCAATTGCTGAAGGCCAAACGCTGAAAATTAATCTGCCTGGCGCAGCACGACGATGGAATTTTCGTCGTTGCCGCCGGTCACCAGGGTCTGGCCTTTGCGAAGGGACTGGGTGATTTTCCCACGCCCCGCCAGGGTGAGTTCGACCCGTTCGGCCCCGAGATTTTTGACGGTGATTTCACAGTCCTGGCCCAGGGTCACGGTTTTGGCCCCGTCTTTGCCGACGGCAAAGGATTGGGTGGCGATGAGGGAATAGTGCTGCCATTTGAGGGGCAGCCGCTTGAGTTTGTTCTCAATTTCCGGGGCCACCGGACGGCCTTTGGCGACGGGGTCGTTGGAGCCCAGAATCCACTGGGCCTCCAATTGCAGGTCCCCTTCCGCCGCGCGGGCGGCCGGGCCCGTCAGGCCGAGGAGGAGGGTGGTGCAAACGAGGGCGGTGAACCATTTCATTCGCAAAGGATCAGTTGACGCCATTGGTGCCGGCGACCGGGGCGGCGGCCTTTTTATTCGTGAACCAGACGAGCGTGGTGCCTTCGCTGGTGTCGCGGTAGGTCGTGGCGTCGGTGCTGGCGAGGGCGGTCTCCACGGTCGGGGTGTCGGGGTCGGCGACTTTCTTCGAGGCGGCGGGCGTGGGGTTTAAATGTCCCGTAACAATGACGACCACGAGCGCCGCCAGCGCCGCCGTGGGGAGGATGAGCAGCCGGAGTTTGGCCCACAGCCCGGGTTCTGACCGGGCGGGGGTGGGGGGCGACAGCCGCCGGATGTCCCGTTCAATTTTGGACCAGTAGAATTCGCGGGAGGCGGGCAGCGTCGCCGGGAGGTCGGCCGACCGCAAGACTTGCCGGGTGGTTTGGAGTTCCGCCAGCAGGGCCGCCGCCGCCGGGTCGCGCTGAACCGCCGCCGACAAGTCACGGGCCTCGGCGGGCGGCAATTCGCCGTCCAGCAGGGCCGACAATTTCAATGGGTCAGCCGGGTTCATGGTTGGTTCCGCAAATCCGCGAGCAGGGCGGCCATTTTACGCCGGGCGTAAAACAGCCGGGACATCACGGTGCCCGGGGAGCAGCCGATCGTTTTGGCGATGTCTTTGTATTCCATAGCTTCAAACTCGTGCAATACTAAAACCGTCCGGTGTTCCACGGAAAGCCGGTCCAGCGCGTCGTCAATAACCCGGCGCAGTTCCAGGCGTTCCAAGCCGGCCGTCGGGTTGACGGGGATCACCGGCAGATGCGGTTCCAGCCCGTCATTTTCCTCGGCCATGGCCTCCAGCGACTCCGTCCGGCGGCGTTTTTGCCGCCGCAAATAATCCAGGCACAGGTTGATGACAATCCGGGTCATCCAGGTGGCGAAACTCGATTCGCCCTGAAACTGCTGCAACCGCTGCCAGCCTTTGACCCAGGCCGATTGCGAGAGGTCCATCGCCTCGTCTTCGTTGCGGGTCAGGCTGAACGCGCGGGCGTAAATTTTGTCCCGATGCCGGCCCACCAGTTCTTCAAACGCCGCCAATTCGCCGCGCCGGGCCAGTTGGACCAGCTCGTCGTCGTCGGTCGTGGAAAAAGCAGGACCTGACATAGATTGGACGTGTCGGTTGAATCTTTATTCAACGGACTTCAGCCAAATTTCATTTTTCAGGAAAATCAAAGTTTGCCCTTGGTGCTGGGCAACTGGCCGGCGATGCGCGGGTCGCGCTGGGCGGCGGCGTCGGTGGCGCGGGCAAAGGCCTTGAACAGGGCCTCGACGATATGGTGGGGTTCATCGCCGTAGAGCAGTTCCAGGTGTAGATTGCAGCGGGCCTCGTTGGCAAAGCCCTGGAAAAACTCGCGGGCCAGGCCAAACCGGAACGCGCTCGAGACGTCCTGAGTCTTTTCGGCGGCGGTAATCTGCTTCTGGGCGAAGCGGTCCAGTCCCCGCCATACGAGATACGGCCGGCCGCTGAAATCAATCACGCACCGCGCCAAACATTCATCCATGGGCACATGGGCCTCGCCGGTGAAGGGGTTGCGGGGGTCGAAACCCGTGCCGTAACGCCGCAGCCCGCGTTTGTCGCCCAGAGCCTGCAACACGGCCTGGCCCAGCGCAATGCCGCAATCCTCGACGGTGTGGTGGGCGTCCACCTCGAGATCGCCCCGGCACTTGAGTTGCAAATCCACCGTCGCATGTTTGGCGAACAGGGTGAGCATGTGGTCGAAAAAGGGGATGCCCGTGTGGATGCGGGACTGGCCCCGGCCATCCAGATTGAGCCGGAGGGCGATGCGGGTTTCTTTGGTTTCCCGTTTAAGGGAGGCCTGGCGGGTGGTCATATCAAGCCGGTGGAAAAGAGCTTAACCGCAGATGAACGCTGATGGACGCAGATGCGGAGAAAGGGTAAAGCCCGAAATACCGGGGCCCCGGCGAGCACACGGTCACGATTGGACTGGATCAATGTTTCTTCCGAGTTTTTATCTGCGTTCATCTGCGTCCATCGGCGGTTGAAAGGCATCGTTCCGGCTGGCACAGCGGGTTGGGTTTATTGGGTGGTGGTGGGGGTGGTGCCGGGGGTGGCGGACGCGGCATGAATCGAGCAGGTCGCGCGTGTGCCTTGGGCGTTGATGGTGTAGGTTCCTCCCTTGGGGCACGCGGGGAAGGTGTTATTTTTCAATAACGGCTTGAGATCATCTTCGCTGGCCACATCATTGTCGCCCTTTTTGTTTTCCAGTCCCCACAAAGATTTGGCGCTCTCGATGGCCTCGATGTTCATGGCGCAGGTTTGGGCCTTGGCCGTGTTAATGGCATGGCCGATGCCGACGGTCGCCACGCTCATCAGCAGGCCGATGATGGCGACCACCACCATGATTTCAACCAAAGTGAAGCCGGAGCGGCGCAAATTTTTCAATTTATTCATTGTTTTCATACCGTTAAGTGACATTTAATCATTATCGAACGTTAATGAAACAATGCAATCTCCAAAAAGTTGCATTGCGCCGAGATATGACACGATTTTTACGACGCCTTCTATATTGGCTGGCCCTGGTGGCGGGTCTCATTGGCCTGGTGGCGGGCGGGCGGTTGCTCGCCAAATACGCCGTGGCGCGGTTCAATGACCCCTATTTTGACTCGTTTTCCTATAATGACCTGGTCTTTTCCGGTGGCGTCATTTTTCTGCTTTCCCTGATGCTGCTCATTTTCACGGATCTGGCCCGCACTTTGAGCGGGTTTGCGCCTCCCGGACCGGGAAAAACCGCGGCCATCCCGGCTCCCCCGGGCGAAATCGCGAAATTTGGGGGTGCGACGCCGCCGGCCACTCCGGCTCCCATCGCCGAGCCGGACCGGGAATCCGCCGATGAAAAGCTGGCGCGGTTGTTGAAGCAAAAGGGGGAATAGCGTTAATGTGCGTTAAAAGGAGTTAAAAGGGTTAAATGCCGGTTGCAACTCGATTGTGCCACAATGATTCATCCCCCCTGGCGGGCCGCCGACATACACCTTGACTGGGCTTGACTCCTTTCGGGTCCTGGGTTTCGGGTCTCGGGTCCTGAATGCCGGGTGGCAGGACCGGGCTTGACCGACCTTGACCGGGCGGTTTTGGACAGAATGACAGAATGGACAGAATGAACCGTAGAGGCACAACGCTTCAATAGCGGAATGAGGGCCAAACCCAAATCTCGCGAGACAGGAGGGTGGCGGATAAATCGGCGGGACACGAACGGAAGCGAGGGGCCCAGTTGGAGACGGGTGTCCCGCTTGCCGCAGAGCCGGGCGGTATCGCGGCGGACCGCGCCGCCGAACCGTCGGCCGCCATTTCCAGGATGAGGCTGAGGCGTTCATTCGCAATCCTAAAGCCAGAATACGCATGTTTATGCCTATTGTCAATAGTTAAGAGCGGTTAGGTGCCGTTTTTTTGCGCGAGGAAAAAGTTAACCACAAAGGCACAGAGGTCACGGAGCAGGGGATTCTCAAACCGTCCGGCTTTTGCCCGGTCCCCGCCGCGCGCCCCAAGCCCCAAGCCCCGCGCCTCAACTCGAACCAAGACCCAATGGCTGGGGGACAACCCCGGCGTGGCGGCGGGCGGGCGAAAGTCGAGGAAGCCGTTTTGTTCGCGCCGAGGCGCGGAGCACGCGGAGAAAACCAAAGCGGGCCGAACCTCGGCTGGGTAAATGGTTGCGAAAAGCGCTGGCGGGTGGTGTCGTTCTGCGGTTGGAAAATAATTGATCCGTTTTGTCCGCCGATTGCGCTTTGTATGGATGAAGGGCCGGCGCCATGATGGCACTGGCGGAATATCGCAACGGAACCGAACGCAAATCGAATGAAAAGAAATTCTAAACCATCCCCATGTCCGCCCCTGGCGCTGGCCGCGCTGGCCCTGGTGCTGACGGGCTGTCCGCGCAACGAATACCTCGTCCAGCTTCAGCCGCAGGGCGACACCATCATGCGAACGCTGGTGTTTTATAGCGCCGAGGGCGTAAATTCCAATGGCGTTCCCAATTATTCGTCCTTTGACACCAATGAATTGACGGCCATTACCGCGCGGTATCCGGCGCAGTCGCCGGCTCCGAATCTGACCAACGGGGAGGGCCGCCATGTGGTTCGTGGCGTATTCACCCATGCGCTCCCGGCGGATGTCGGTGGAGCAGGGGATTACTCGCATCTGAGCACGAGTCTGGGCGACGCGGGCGGTTATGTGGAACGGTTCCGGGGCAATGACGATCTGGCCGGCCTCGCCCGGCAGCGCGCCCGGGCGGCGGATCAGTTGGCGGACCTGATGGTCGGCTGGAGCCGGCGGGAATTATGGCGGGAAGCCGGTTACAAGCCGTTACACCATTTTCTGGACGTGGATTTCCGCCAGGACCTCAAAAACCTCGGCGATTATTGGTGGGAGGGTCAGCTCGTGAGCAATTATAGAACCAATGCGGATGAGGAGTTCATGGTGCGATTCGGCCAGTATCTCCTGAATCGGGATTATTTCAAAATCGGCGACCTCCCGGGCCTATTCAGCGAAGTGAACCAACTTACTGGTAACAACTCAACCGCGCTGTGGTTGCGAATTCAACGGTTGGTGGCCGGCAAAATGGGCGTGCCGGAAACGGCCCCCGTCCCGGTCGCGCTCGCGTTTCTGGGCGATGAGACCACGATGGAACAATCGTTTGCCAATTATTGCGCCGGCACGGACCTCTACCGCGCCCGACTCCGGCAATGGGAGGCGGTCCGCAAATTGAAGCCGGACACTCAACGGCCGGAGCCCACTGAGGTGGCGGCGGACGCCGTCCAAAATTTACTGGGCATCAGGCTGTTCGGGAACACCCCGGATCATCTGGCGGTCCAATTATCGCTGCCGTCGGCCCCCGACCACTGCAACGGGCGCTGGGATGAGCCCCTGAAACAGGTGGTTTGGGATGCCGATCTCGGGGACCGGACGAATGCGACGCTTCTGCCGGTCACTTGTTACGCCAGTTGGACGCTGCCGGACGCCGCGTTTCAAACCGCGCATCTCGGCAAAGTGGCGGTGACGGGGGATGACCTCGCGAAATACTGCCTCTGGCGCAGCAGTCAGGATACGGAGCGGGGCCGGGTCTGGGACGCCTTTCTGGCGGGACTGCAACCGGGTGCCGGGCTGACGAACCGGCTGGCGGCGTTCCGTTTCCCGGGCGAACCCCTCACCCCCGGGACCAACGCCGCCGCGAAGGTGGCCATGCCGTCCGCTTTTCCGCGCGAGCTGCTGAAAGCGGCTTTGAAATAGGCACGGACCCGGTTGCTGCTTATCTCCGGCCATCGTTTGATATATGGAAATACTCCATGACGGGAGTTGGCGGACCACACTTGCCTCACTTGAGGCCGGCCTGTTACGCTTCCTCATGGCAAAAACCAACGTGACGGTTGGTAAAGTCCGGCATCGCCCGGATGGAACTGGCCTGGCAGCGCGGTTGTGGTAAACTGATCGAAACGATTGAATTATGAAAACGATGACGTTAAGCGTGGTGCTGAATCCCGAGGCGGACGGCTATGTTTCGCTCTGCCCGGAATTGGATATTGCGAGCCAGGGCGAAACGGTTGAGCAGGCGCTGGCCAATCTGAAAGAAGCGCTGGAAGGATTTTTTGAGACGGCGAGTGCTGAGGAAGTGCGGACGCGGCTGAAGAAGCCGGCGCTATTCACCAGCATCGAGGTGGCTTGTGCCTAAACTCGGGGTGTTTTCGGGCGAAGAAATCGTTCGAATTCTGGAAGCCGGAGGGTTCATCCGCGTGCGTCAGAAGGGCAGTCACCTGATTATGCAACGACAGACAGACCCCGGGACGATCACCGTGCCGGTGCCAATGCACCGCACGGTCAGGATTGGCACCTTGCAGTCCATCATCCGGCAATCCGGCCTTCCCCGCGAACGCTTCCTCGTTTGAAAAGCCCTCCGCATTGGCATTTTTGCCCGCTGCGCAAACTTTCGCCTTGAACCTTGCCGCTGGCCATAATTTTCCTATAATTTTCGGGTGCTCGATATTAAAGTAATTCGTGAAAACCCGGCGTTCGTCCGGGAACGGCTCGCTTTGCGCGGGGCCGGGGATGAAGTTCACATTGACACGGTCCTCAAATTGGATGAGGCCCGGCGCACGGCGCTGGCCGGCGTGGAGACCCTCAAGGCCACGCGCAACCGGGTCTCCAAGGAAATCGGCGCCCTGATGGGGCAGAAAAAAACGACCGAGGCGGAGGCGAAAAAAACGGAGACCCGCGACCTGGGCGATAAGATTGCCGAGCTGGATAAAGCGGCCGCCGCGGCGGAGGCCGACCTGCGGGAATTGATGCTGCGGCTGCCCAATCTGCCCCATGCCTCGGTGGTGCCGGGCAAAACCGCCGCCGACAATCCCGAAGTCCGGGTGCATGGGGCCCAGCCGGGGTTTGAGTTCAAGCCCAAAAGCCACGTGGAATTGTGCGAGTCGCTCAAGCTGGTGGATTTCGCCCGGGCCAGCAAGCTCTCGGGCAGCGGTTTTCTGCTCTATACGAATTGGGGCGCGCGGCTGGAACGGGCCTTGATCCAGTTTCTCCTGGATTTGCACATCACGGAGCACGGTTACACGGAAATCGCGCCGCCGCTGATGGTGGGGCCGCAATGCCTCGAGGGGGTCGGCCAGTTTCCCAAATTCAAGGACCAGTATTACGGGGTGGCCGAGGGGGACGACACCGCCAAGCTGGGCAAATTATACCTGATTCCCACGGCGGAAACGCCGGTGGCCAACATCCACCGCGAGGAAATCCTGAAGGAGGCGGATTTGCCGGTGCGTTATTGCGCCTATACGCCGTGCTTTCGCGGCGAGGCGGGCGCGGCCGGGGTGGGCACGCGCGGCATGATCCGGGTGCATCAGTTTGACAAGGTCGAGTTGATCAAGATCGTCAAGCCGGAGTCGGGCTATGAGGAACTGGAAAAAATGGTGGGCAACGCGGAGAAGGGGTTGCAACTGCTGGGCCTGCATTACCGGGTGATTTTGCTCTGCACGGGCGACATGGGTTTTGGCAGCGCCAAAACCTACGACATTGAGGTCTGGGCGCCGGGGCAGGGAGGGTATCTCGAGGTGTCGAGTTGCTCGAACTGCGAGGATTTCCAGGCGCGCCGCATGAACCTGCGCTTCAAGACGGCGGCGGGCGAAAACAAGTTCCCGCACATCCTCAACGGCAGCGGCACGGCGCTGGCGCGGTTGTTTGTCGCGCTGGTGGAGACGCATCAACAAGCCGACGGCAGCGTCAAAATTCCGGCGCCGCTGCAGCCGTATCTGAAAACCGACCGCATCACCGCCGGCGCCTGAACTTGAACGAATGAAAATCCTGCTGGCCAGCAGCGAAGTCCATCCTTATTCAAAAACCGGCGGTCTGGCCGACATGGTGGGGGCGTTGGGCCGGGCGCTGGCCCAGGCCGGGCACGAAGCCTGCCTCGTCACGCCGCTGTATCGCGGCGTCCGGGAGCGATTCCCGGATCTCCAGCATGTGGACTGGTATCTGAACCTGCCGCTGGGCGGACGGTATGTGAACGCCCAGCTCTGGTCCCTGGAACCGCTGCCGGGATTGACGGTTTATTTCGTGGATCACCCCGGATTTTTTGACCGGGCCGGCCTGTATCAGGAGGATAACTTCAGTTATCTGGACAATGCGGATCGTTACATCTTCTTTTCCAAATGCGTGGCGCATCTGGCGCGGTATCTCCCGTGGCGGCCGGACGCGGTGCATGTTCACGACTGGCAGGTGGGGCTGGTGCCGGCGTTGATGCTGCAGCAGCAAAGGGAAGGGTGGGCGACGCCGCCCCCGACCTGCCTGACGATTCACAACCTGGCCTATCAGGGCACGTTCCCGGCCGAGGCGTTCGGGCTGACCAATCTGCCGGAGGAATTCTTCGGCATTGAAGGCGCGGAATTTTACGGTCAACTGAATTGCCTCAAGGCGGGCATCGCCTTCGCCGACCGCATCACGACGGTCAGCCCGCGTTACGCGCGGGAAATCACCACGGAAGAATTCGGCTGCGGGCTGGACGGGTTTTTGCGCAACCGCCAGGGCCGGCTGACGGGCATCCTCAACGGCGTGGATTACCACGAATGGACCACGGGCAAAAACCCGTTTCTGAAGTATTCGTATACCGATACGCATCTGGCCGGCAAAACGCGGAACAAGGCGCAATTGCAAAAGGAACTCGGCCTGCCCGCCGCGCCCAAGACGCCGCTGTTTGGCACGATCTCGCGGCTCGCCGAGCAAAAAGGCATGGATATTGAACTGGGCGCGCTGGAGGAAATGCTGAGCACGGGCCTGCAATTCGCCTTGCTGGGCAGCGGTTCGCCGGTCTTCGAACGGGCGTATTTGGACCTGGCGCGGCGTTATCCGCGGCAGGTCGCGGTGCGCATCGGCTTTGATGAGGGGTTGTCGCACCGGATCGAGGCCGGCTGCGATTTTTACCTCATGCCGTCGCAGTTCGAACCGTGCGGCTTGAACCAGATGTACAGCCTGCGCTATGGGGCCATTCCCGTCGTCCGAATCGTGGGCGGGCTGGATGACAGCGTGATTGATTACACATTGAATGCGGAGCGCGCCAACGGCATCAAATTCCGGGAATATTCGGCCACCGCGCTGGCCAAAGCCATCCGCAAGGCGCTGGCGCTTTACGAGCAGCCGGAATTATTGCGGCAATACCGTCGAAACGCCATGACCGCCGATTTTTCCTGGGAACGCACCGTGCAGGACTATGTGAAAATATATCAGGCGGCGGTGTTGGCCAACCAGGCGGATCTGCTCAAGGCGGGATAAATCGGAAACTTCAAAGTCCAAGGATCAAAATCCAAGGAAATTCCAAATTTCAAACCTCAACCACGACACACGTTTGAAGCGGAATGGATATAGCATTGCTTGGCTGTGGCGTATTAAATATAACAAACATTGTGCATCCTTTATTGTTTGGAAGTAAAATCGAGCAAAGCTTGAATGTTTAATCCGCGTTGGCCCCGTATTTGGCGCTGACGTCTTCCACGTCTTTCCAGGCGGACACCGTGTGGCTCTCGCCGTCGCCGTTTGCGCCCGAACCTTCATCAAAGGCGCCGACGGATTCACTCTGGGATATTTCCATGCCCGATTGCAGGACGAACGACGGATTATCGTTGGCAAACGCCCGATAATGCCAGGCGGAGACATAGACGGACCAGGCATGACGAAAATCGCCCGGGCATTTCGCCGGGTTGATGGTGGATAGAATCAGGGCGTAATCTTGCGCATCAAAAATGACGGCGTTGGGGTTCATGCTGGCCAATCCCATCACCTCGGTCCGGTCCTTGGGATGGCGCGTGGTTTGGGTCCGCGTTTGCGCCCGGGCGTCAAGAACCTGCTGGATGGCAGCCCGGTAATCCGGATGGGAACACCCGGAAACCAGGACCAGCAACAACATGCAGAACGTCCTCATTTACAAAGGATTACCCCTGCCCGATCAAAATCAAGCCTCAATTTTTGGGGCATGGGCCTTATTCCGCAGCGATCCCGTATTGGGTGCAAACGGCCTGAACCGCTTTCCAGGCGGTTTCGGTCGGTTGCACGGGGGCGTCACTGGAGGGCAATTGAGGCCCGGGAGACACCAGCAGGAGCACGGCGGGATTGGCGGCGGCGCGCTCGGTCCACGCGGTCACATAGGCGCCAAAGGCATCACGAAAATCCGCCGGGCAGCCCTTCAACGAGATCGTGGGCAGCCGCAGGGCGAAATCCTCCACGTTGAAAATCTGGGCGTCGGGGTTCATGCGGGCGATGCCGGCCAATTCCGCCTCGTCGCGCGGAGGATGGCTGATGACCGAGCGAATATCCCGGCGCTCATCCAAAACGCGTTGAATGGCCGCTTTAAAATCCGGTTCGTGCTGGGAATGCTTGTGCGTGGCGCAACCCGCCACGACCACCAGAAAAAGGGCCAATAATAATAATTTCATGGGCATCGAGTTTGGCCTCATTCGGGACAAAAATAAACCTTGCTCCAAAAATGAAAATGTCCTGGGATGATGGTGAGTTGGCCGTGGATATTCTCCGTTTGGACAAACACGGGCGGGTGGACGGAGTTGAAGCGCGGGTCGCCGGTCTCAATCCGTCTCCCTCCGTAATCGAGTTCAACGCCGGGCACCACCACGTTGCCTCCGAGTTTGGCGGCCTCACGGGACAGATGATTGGCGCACTCCGAGCGCCAGTTCTCAGCGGAGCCGCTCGAATAAGGGATTTTGGCGATGAATTTGGCGTTGGGCGGCGGTTCGCGAAAAAAGCGCACCCGGGCGGCTTTGGCCGCAATCGTGGCGTCAGTTTCTGCGGATGGTGGCGGCGTGGCGCAGCCGGAAATGATCGTCAACAACGCCAGAATCGCCCAATGCCAATGGTTTTTCATGCGCCGCAAGCCTCCGTCATTCTTCACCGAAAGGCAATCGGAATGCGAGCGCGTTTTTCCCCGTGCCCGGTAAAACTAAAACGGGGCTGGTGCTTAACACCAGCCCCGCTTTACGTTTGGGTTGTTGGACACTAACTGATAACGATGTAGAACCTACCGCATTCCCGTTCCGTCCGCTACTGCCCTTAAGGGCAGGTTTAACCCATTGGGAAGCGGGCGTTTAACCCGGAAGCCCCGGTGGATGGCCGGAATCAGCGGGTTTGGTTGTAATGGCGGACGATTCTGCGGGGCAGCCACCGGGGCAGCAGCCGCACCAGGAAAACCATGCCGAAATTGAGCCAGCCGGGGATGACCGTCACCCTGCCCCGCCGGAACGCCCGGTGCCCCGCCCGGGCCACGGCCTGCGCGCTCATTTTCGCAACCCGGTGCGAGCGCGCTTTGGGGCCGAGGGCCACCGCGCCGAAATTCGTGGCGGTGGGGCCGGGACACAACACGGAAACGGTCAGCCGCGTGGCGCGCAATTCTTCGGCGAGCGCCTCAGTGAAAGACAAGACAAAGGCCTTGCTGGCGAAATACACCGCCATGCCCGGACCGGCTTGGAAGCCGGCCACGGAACCGACGTTCAACACGCCGCCCCGGTTGCGAATGATCATGGCCGGCAGAAACCTGGCGGTGAGTTCCATCAGTGCATTAATATTGACCCGGACCATTTCCAATTCGCGTTGAATCGGCAGCTCGGCGAAGTCACCGTTGGCGCCAAAACCGGCATTGTTGACCAATACATCCACCGCCACGGACCGGGCTTGCAGGGCGTCAAAAATCTGCCGGGGAGATTCGGGCAATGACAGATCGGAGGTCAAAACGATGACCTCCACCCCGTGCGTCTCCCAGAGTTTTTTGGCGAGGGCTTCCAGGGCCGGCGGGTTGCGCGCCACCAAGACGAGGCGGCAACCCTCGGCCGCGAAGCAGCCGGCCAATTCCAAACCGATGCCGGAGGAGGCTCCGGTGATTAAAACGGTCTCGATGGAACCCTGGTTCATGCGCTCAAAGGGCGGCCCGGCATTCGGCCGCCAACCCCGGTCTCAGCGGTTTCCCCAGCCAAACCGGCCCGTGAACGGCCAATAGACAAAGAAGTATTTGCCGATGACATTGCCGGTGGGGAAAGAACCCCAGACGCGGGAATCGGAGCTGTTGCAGGTGTTGTCGCCCATCACCATGTAGGTGTTGGGGCCGTTCGTATAAATGGTTTCCTGATCGGGAAAATACGGCAGGTCGGAATACTGATGGTATTTCTGCGCGACGGTGCCGTTGAGGTGCCCGCAAAAAATGCTCTGATCGGGCGGCGTGGCCGGGTTGAAATCATAGACATGCTCGAAATGGGGCGTGGTGCGGTCCAGGCGGTGACCGTTGATGATGAGGTGCCGGTCGTCGCCGATTTGCACCCGCTCACCCGGCAACACCGTCAGCCGTTTGATGTAGAACTCGTCCTGGGGCAGGCTGTTGATGCCGTGGGTCTCGAACACCACGATTTCGCCGCGCTTCGGCTTGCGGAAATTATAACTGACCCGGTCCACAAACAAATGATCCCCGGCGCTGACGCGCAGTTTGATGACCTCATCGCCCTTGTGATAATAGTGATCCGGATCCAGATTGGTGCGATATTCCAAGGGGGCCTCGCCCAAGTCGGGCGGCAACCAGATCGTCTGCGTCACCCCGCCCAATTTAAGACTCTGGCAAAGGTTGAAAATCAAGATTTTGTGCGGCGCTTCCACCACCTGCACCCGACCATAGTTCAGGGTGTTCTGCTCGGTGGGTTCCAGCTTCCCGTCGGCGGCAGCCACGACGTGGATGTAGGAGACGCCTTCAAACCATTCCTTGACCCGCTCCCAGCCGGTGGGGATGACAAAATTCTGGTCGTCCATCAGATTTTTCGAGGTCACGCCGAACAGCGTGGGTTGCATGGAGCCGGTGGGGATTTTGAAGGGTTGGAGGATGAATGTGCGGATGGCCATGGCCACACTCACGGCCACCAGAATCACTTCGACATTTTCCCGCCAGTTGGCGTTGGGATAGGGCGTGATCCATTTATTCGCCGCCTGCTCGAGTTTTTGCATTTCCGCCATCAGGGCGTCGGCTTTGATCCCGGAATGGAGGGCGGTGTCGAATTCGGCCAGGGCGCGTTCAAGGTTGGCCCGGGCCGGGGCCGGGAGGATGTCCCGTTGGGCGGCCACCAGACGCCGGACGTGTTTGCGCAGGGTGAAGGCGTTGCGCACGGTCTGGGAACTGAGCCAGCGGAAAAACATCATAAATTGTTATTGGGGTCGCCCAAGTTGAGATTCAGACAGTCATTCCCGGCAAAAGGTTCATGGAATAATGGGTTAAATCTGCGTTCATCTGCGTTCATCTGCGGTTGAAATGCATCGTTCCGGCTCAGGCCTTCAACACCTCGATGAACGCCTCCTGCGGGATGTTGACCGTGCCAAACGCCTTCATGCGCTTTTTGCCCTCTTTCTGTTTTTCGAGCAGTTTGCGTTTGCGCGAGATGTCCCCGCCGTAGCATTTTGCGGTGACGTCCTTGCGGAACGCGCTGACGGTTTCCCGGGCGACGATTTTTCCGCCGATGGCCGCCTGAATGGCCACTTGGTATTGCTGGTGGGGAATGACTTCCTTGAGTTTGGCGGCCAGGGTGCGGCCCCGGCTTTCCGCTTTGTCCCGGTGGACAATGCAGGAAAAAGCGTCCACGCTCTCGTTGTTCACCAGCATGTCCAGCTTCACCATGTCCGATTCCCGGTAATCGGCGTGTTCATAGTCCATGGAACCAAACCCGCGGGTGATGCTTTTGATGCGGTCGTGGAAATCAATCAGGATTTCGTTCAGGGGAATCAGGCTGGTCAGCATGACCCGGCGCGTGTCGAGCGTTTCCGTGTGATCCACCGCCCCGCGCTTTTCCGAGATCAGCGCCATCATGTCCCCGATGTTTTCATTCGGGCAAATGACGAAGGCCTTGACCATCGGCTCCTCGATTTTTCCGATGTAGGTGACCTCCGGCAGAAACGCCGGATTATCAATTTCCTTCACCGACCCGTCGGTCTGGGTGACGCGATAAACCACGCTCGGATAAGTGGCGATGATGTCCATGCCGTATTCGCGGCGGAGGCGTTCCTGCACAATTTCCAAGTGCAGCAGCCCGAGGAAACCGCAGCGAAAGCCAAACCCCAGGGCCACCGAGGTTTCCGATTGATAGACAAAGGCGGAATCGTTCAACTGCAGCTTGCCCATGTTGGCCTTCAGATGCTCGTAATCGGCCGTGTTGATGGGATAAATCCCGCTGAACACCATCGGATGAATTTCCTTGAAGCCCGGCAGCACCGGCGAGGGATTTCGGGAATCCGTGACCGTGTCGCCCATTTTCACTTCCTTGGGGCTTTTGATGTTCGCGGTGAAATAGCCCGTCTCGCCGATTTGCAACCGGTCGCGGGTGTAGGGTTTGGGATTGAAACTGCCCACTTCCTTCACTTCCACGGTTTTGCCGGAATGCAGCAACTTGACGTGCTGGCCGGCCTTCAACTCGCCGTTGAACACGCGCACATGCGTGACCACGCCCTTGTAAGTGTCAAAGTAGGAATCAAACCCCAGCGCCTGCAACGACGGCGCACCGGTGGGCTTCGGGGGCGGAATGCGCTCGACAATGGCCTCCAAAATCTCCTCGATGCCGATGCCCTCCTTCGCGCTGGCCAGCACGGCCGTCTCCGCCGGAATGGCCAGAATCTCCTCCAATTGCGTCTTGGTGCCCGCGATGTTGGCGTGCGGCAGGTCAATTTTATTGATGACGGGGATGACCGTCAGATTCTGCTTCATCGCCAAATGGACGTTGGCCACGGTTTGTGCCTCCACGCCCTGGGCGGCGTCAATGATCAGCAGCGCCCCCTCACAGGCCGCCAGACTGCGCGACACCTCGTAGGAAAAATCCACATGGCCCGGGGTGTCAATGAGGTTCAACTCATAAGTTTCGCCGTTTTTGGCCTTGTAAAGCATCGTGACCGGGTGCGCCTTGATGGTGATGCCGCGCTCCCGTTCCAAATCCATCGCGTCCAACAACTGATCCTCCATATCACGCGTGGCAATGGTGCCCGTGCGATGCAAAAGCCGGTCGGACAGCGTCGTTTTCCCATGGTCAATATGGGCGATGATGCTGAAATTTCTAATATGTGCTGCGTCCATTTAATTAAATCAGAGCAACGTAGAATACGCCAAATCCGGGCGATGAAAAGGAAATTTGCCGGTGGGTTTGCCTTCCGCCCGGAGCGACCCATGGTAACCAGCCGCATCCAAACTCTGGGTTGCCGCGCAGCCGCGGTGGTGCTGGCACATTTGCTGCTAAATATAAATCGCATTTTACGAAAGGATTAATATGTTGGGCTGGACATTGCTGTTTTTGATTGTGGCGCTCATCGCCGGGGTTCTGGGCTTCACCGGCATCGCCGGCGCGGCCATCGGCATAGCGCGGGTCATCTTTACCATCTTTCTGATTCTGTTTTTGGTGTCTTTGGTTTTGCGGCTGGCGGGCCGGGCATAGCCGCAGAAACAAGCTCGCGGTCAAGGCCGGATTCAAGAATGCGGGCGACGACCTGACTGAGCCAGTCAGGCGGGTTCCACTGTCGCGGAGGGAGACAAAATCACCTCCCCACGGGCGGGATCGGGTGGCCGATTAACCCTATGCACCGGCGTGAAAGGCCGGCTGCGCTTGGGGCGGCGGCGGGTTCGGCAGGGGATTCAACTGCAAATTGGCCGCCGGGACCGCCCCAACGACTTGATGAATAAAACGCAATTTTTCGACGGCGACCGGCCCGATGACAAAGGGGTAGAGATCGGGCAGTCCCATGCCGCGATTGATCGAATTCAAGGCACCCGTCAGGGGAATCCAACAGGACATGAGGCGGTCAAAATCCATTTGACGATTGAAAATGATGGTGGGCGTGCTTTGCAGGCCGGGCGTGGCGGGTTGGTCGGGATTGACACTGAGGCCATAACTGGCGGCCGTTTCCAGGGTGTCCATGATGTGCAGGTAGTGCGCCCACGTTTCCGCCCAATCCTCCCAGGGGTGGGCACTGGCATATTCGGTCACCGTCCGCGTCGGCCAGTCGGCGGCGGCCCCCGCCGCATAATATTGTTTGAGGGCGGCCTCGTAATCCGCCGTTTCATCACCGAATAATTCGCGGAATCGGCCGAGGCGGGGCGACCTGGCGATGAGACAATCCCAATAATAATGACCGGATTCGTGGCGCAAATGCCCGACCAGGGTGCGATAGGGCTCGTGCAAGGCGAGCCGCCGCCGCTCACGCTCATCATCGTCCGCCTCCAATATGTTCACGGTGATCACCCCATTTTCATGGCCGGTGAGCGCGGGGGCGTTGGGCGCGTCCTGCAGAAAACGAAACCGCAGCGGACCCCGGCCCTGGTCCGGCGCGCCTTCCAGCGGGAGTTTCAAGTTCAGAAACGTATAGACGCAGCGACGCTTGGCCAGCTCCAACCCGGCCCAGCGCCCGCGATTTTTGGCATCCGATAAATCGGGAATCACCTCATTCAGCCGGCAGGCCGCACACAGCGGATTGGGATCATTTTCCGGAACCATCCAATTGCAGACTTGATGATCCCGGCCGTTGGCGCAATGGCGGTAGCGTGGACCGGAGCGGTCCGGGCGGCGGGGCCGCCACCACCCATCGGCGGCGCTTTCCAAGCTGCTCAGCGTCAGGGTGTCCGACAAAAAACCCAGCGGACAACCGCATTTCAAACAGCGGTCGTTTTTAAAAAAGACCGCCTGCCCACACCCATCGCATCGAGAATATTTCATAAATAATTTTGAACCGGGGCATAAATCAAAATCCCGCCCCGGAACCCATGCGTCGGTAGCTGATTTCATGCCGGACCGTTTCCCCGGCTCCCGGCGCATGGCCGGCCCGGCGGATGGGGCCGGCGTTTCGACCGCGCAATGCAAAGTGCAAGAACCGAGCCCAAGTCATGCAAAAGACCATTCTGTGAAGACCGTTCGCCCAAGGCGGTGCTTCCATTTTCGGGCCAATCCCGTCGTTTCTGCGGGAAATGCTATCGGGCCTGCCAGCGGCATGTGAGTTGCGAGTCATTGGGGTGGCGTCGGGAAAAGTGGTGTCTGATTTGACCGCCGCCGAGAACCGGATCATGAAACTATCCCTTAAACTCCATCATTTAAAACGCTACCAGGAGATTGCCCGGCTGTTTTGGAAATATGGCGATTCCGAGCTGGCCCGCGAATTTGAAGAGCCCGGTTTCCAGGACCAAACCGGGGCGGCCGGCGACCGGTCGGGCAACTCCAAACCCGAGGAGTTGGCGGATGATTTGGAGAAAATGGGGCCCACCTTTATCAAGTTCGGCCAGCTCTTGTCCAGCCGGCCGGATCTCCTGCCGGAACCCTATTTGAAGGCCCTCACCCGCTTACAGGACAAAGTCAAGCCCTTCCCCCTGGAGGAAGTGGAGCAGATCGTTGCCAGTGAGCTGGGCGTGCGAATTTCAAAAGCGTTTGCCTTTTTTGATGAGAAGCACCTGGCGGCCGCGTCCCTCGGGCAGGTTCACGTGGCCGCCCTGCGGGATGGCCGGGCCGTGGTGGTCAAGGTTCAACGCCCGGAAATCCGGCGGCAAATCGCCCTGGATTTCGAGGTGTTGGAGGAAATTGCGGGATTTCTGGACCAGCACACCGACGCCGGCCGGCGGTATCGGTTCGGAAAAATTCTGGCGGAATTTAAAAGCACGCTGCTCCAGGAGTTGGATTACCAACGCGAGGCCGCGAACCTCCTCACCCTCGCCGAGATTCTGCGCCGCCGCATGTTTCAGGCCGGCACGCCCGGCAACCTGCTGGGCTCGCTGTTGGAAATGAAGGATTTTATCGGCGGCCTGCCCGGGCGGGTGAACAAAATTCTCGATACGGTCGGGAATGCCGAACTGGACATCCAGGTCCGCACACCGGACGCGCGGCATTTGCTCCGGGGCTTCGAGAAAATCGCCAATCGCGTCACCCCCGGGATCATTCTGGCCGCCTTGATTGTCGGGGCGGCCTTGATGATGCGGGTCAATTCCCCGTTCCAGATTTGGGGCTATCCGGGGGTGGCCATGGCTTCGACGGCTCCGGTCAGGGTCAGTCAAGGTCGGTCAGGGTCGGTCCGGTTACCGATTTAAAATAGTCACTGGCTGGTGCCCAACCCGTGGCAGATCAAGGCTAAACAAGCCTTGGTTGCCCCCGGGGTTTCCACCAGGGTGCGGAAAACCGCGCCCGGGGCTGACCGGTCCCCTGCCCTGTGCCCGGCCCCGTCTCAAAACGTCTGAATGAAGTCGGGCCGGCTCAGGGATCACGGCCCGTCGGACCTGAGCCGGTGCGGGTCCGGCTGGGAAACCCGGATGGCCAGCGGAAATCCGGCGGCCGGCCGGACGCGAGGATGATTATTTTTAATAAATCGAATAATTAGCTTGCATCCCGGCCCGGAGAGGCCGATAACCAAGCTAAGCCTATGAAAAATTCCATTCCGGTCAGTTCTCTTTTACAAGACAAAAACCGCGCGGTGTGGTCCGTTGCCCCCAACGCCACCGTGTTTGACGCCATTAAATTGATGGCCGCCCAAAATATTGGCGCCCTGCCGGTGCTGGCCGATGGCCGGCTGGTGGGGATTTTCACCGAACGCGATTACACCCGCAAGGTGGCGCTCTACGGCAAATCCTCCAAGGACACGCAAGTCTGGGAGATCATCTCCAGTCAGGTCCTGTCCGTGACCCCGGAGGATTCCGTGGCGGAATGCATGCGGTTGATGACCGAACACCGCGTGCGGCACCTGCCCGTGTTGCAAAACGCGGAACTCGTCGGCATCATTTCCATCGGCGACCTGGTCAATTGGACGATCTCCACGCAGGAGGCGGCCATTGAGCAGATGGAGCACTATATTTCCGGCGCGTTATAATTTCAAATCCGCGTCCGTCACCGCCCCCAGCGAGGCGCTGGTGACGTGGCTCGCGTATTTGGCCAGCACGCCGCGGGTGTAACGGGGCTTGGGGGCTTTCCACGCCTTTTGGCGCTGCTTCAATTCGGCGGCGGTGACGTCCAGATTCAACTGCCGCTTTTCGGCGTCAATGGTGATCGAGTCGCCATTTTTGATCAGGGCGATGGCCCCGCCGACATAAGCTTCCGGAGTGATGTGCCCGACGACGAAGCCATGGCTGCCGCCAGAAAACCGGCCGTCGGTGATCAGCGCCACGTCCCTGCCCAGGCCCTTGCCCATGATGGCGGAGGTGGGCGAGAGCATTTCCCGCATGCCGGGACCGCCGCGCGGTCCTTCGTAACGAATAACGATGACATCGCCCTTGACAATGGTGCCGTCCAAAATGGCGCTCATGGCGAGTTCCTCGGAATTAAAGACGCGGGCGCGACCGGTGAATTTCAAACCTTCCTTGCCGGTGATTTTGGCCACCGCCCCCTCCACCGCCAGATTGCCCCGCAAAATGACCAGGTGGCTGTCCTTCTTGATCGGTTCTGCCAGCGGGTGGATGATGGTCTGGTGGGCCGGATACGCTTTGACGTCCGCGAGGGTTTCGGCCATCGTTTCGCCGGTGACGGTGGGGCAATCACCGTGGAGGAGGCCGGCGTCCAGCAACATTTTCATCAGCGGACGAATGCCGCCGATGGCAATGAGTTCGGACATCAAATGTTTGCCGCTGGGTTTCAGATCGGCCAGCACGGGCACGCGTTTGCCGATGCGGGTGAAATCGTCGAGGGACAATTTGACTTTGGCGGCGTGGGCGATGGCGAGCAGGTGCAGCACCGCGTTGGTGGAGCCCCCCAGGGCGATGACGACGGTGATGGCGTTCTCGAAGGCTTTTTTCGTAAGAATATCGCGGGGGCGCAGGCCGGTTTTGAGCATTTGCAGGACACACGCGCTGGCGCGGCGGCAATCATCGAGTTTGGCCGGCGAAACCGCGTTTTGAGCGGAGCTGTTTGGCAGGCTCATGCCGAGGGCTTCAATGGCGGAGGCCATGGTGTTGGCGGTATACATGCCGCCGCAGGAGCCGGGGCCGGGAATGGCGCATTGTTCGACCGCTTGAAATTCCTGGTCGCTGATTTTATGGTTGGCGTGCGCGCCGACGGCCTCAAAGACGGAGACGATGTCGAGTTTGCGGGTGTCCCCCGTAATGCAGCCGGGCAGGATGGTGCCCCCATAGACAAACACCGCGGCGCGGTTCAGCCGCGCGATGGCGATCATCGCGCCCGGCATGTTTTTATCGCAGCCGCCAATGGCCACAAAACCGTCCATGCCGGCGCAGCCCACGACGGTTTCGATGGAATCCGCGATGACCTCGCGGGAGACGAGGGAATATTTCATGCCCTCGGTGCCCATGGAAATACCGTCGGAAATGGTGATGGTGTTGAAAATGATGGCCTTGCCGCCGGACTCATTGGCGCCGGCCTCGGCTTCGCGGGCGAGCTTGTCAATGTGCATGTTGCAGGGGGTGACATCGCTCCAGGTGGAGGCGATCCCGAGCAGCGGCTTTTTGAAATCTGCGGCCGTGAAGCCCACGGGATAAAGCATGGCGCGGGCGGCGGCGCGTTCGTCCCCGTCAAACAGGAGGCTGGAAAACGGACGTTGCGGATCAGAAACGGATTTTTTCATAAAGGCGCATCTTGCCAGTTGGGGGGGCGTTCGGCAAGGGGCGGAATTTTAAATTGATAACCGTCCGGGCATCGGCCATGCTGTGGGCAACAGCGGAGAGATGGCTGAGTGGTTTAAGGCACACGCCTGGAAAGCGTGCGTAGGTAACACTACCGGGGGTTCGAATCCCCCTCTCTCCGCCATTTGATTTTATTGGTTGTTATGCGTGTGGTATGCCCAGAGTATGCCCAAGCTGCTGAAAATCTTCTTTTTTAAGCTGAGTTGCCGGCCCGATTCCATCCCTGATGACCCCCTGAATTCGCGTGCGAAAATTTTAAAATAG
>Ga0302282_1000352_pt1 | contig 35601 bp, 47 predicted proteins | sample III_Fen_E1_3_FD_198763 | JGI IMG/M metagenome (GOLD analysis project Ga0302282, IMG submission 198763) | Peat permafrost microbial communities from Stordalen Mire near Abisko, Sweden - III_Fen_E1_3 | ecosystem: Environmental > Terrestrial > Soil > Wetlands > Permafrost | place: Sweden: Abisko... | reverse complement strand
TGCATGGGTCGCCCATGGAGGTTCGTATTCAGAACCGTCCCAGAAGCAATCAAATTCGGGTAGTTATACATTTGAGCCATGGAGTTCCCTCAATCAATGGCCCTCTGTTGCTCAATTTCCCTTGACGCCGGCTTAAACCCTGTCAGCCTTAACACATCACAACACTGTGTGGAGGAGAGACACGATGAGCAAGGCTGCTCTGAAGATGCCGCGCTTTAAGGAAAATGAAACCTTTTTGCCGGTCACGATGAAACAGTTCGAATCCCTGACCAATGAGATCTTAGCCGCGATCAACACGCTTCCCAGGGAAGACGGCCACGGTTTCGATGCCGACTACGCCGCCCAGATCGTCATGAGCGCCCTTCACTCGGGCGACTCGAAGAAGGGCACAATCAACAAAACGGAACTCTTTGGGACCTGCGTGAATAAGATCTCACGCCACGTCTCCTTCCACGTCGTGGAAGAGATCCAGAACCGGCTGAGAGAAGCCAAGGGCCAAGCAACCGAAGATACCGCAAGGGATCTTGAGGCGCTTGAGCAAGAAACCACCCAGTCTCTCCAGTGAAGACGCCGGGCTCTCCTTCTCGCTCTTACAATCTAAATGGTACGGTATTATCAAGGACCACGGCTTCCAGGATCAGGAAGACACGACCCGAACGGATCGACCCCTGAAGAAATGGAGCGGCCTATCCGCCCTCTATGTCGATGTCCATCAGCCTGCGGGCGTGGGCATGGTCTCGAGCTTCCCCCAGTCGATCTACCGGGAAGAAGAGATCTTCGGGGGCCATCCCGGCTTCCACGACCTCTGCCAAAGGATCTGCCGGCACGGTAACAGCGTCTCAACCCCCATGCAGGTCGCCGCCCTCTGGGAGGACTACTGCCTGGGCCTCTCTTGTCGAGAGATGGGGGTCAAATACGGCCTCAACTACACGACCGCCTTTAGGACCGTGAAACGGGTCAAAGAATGGATGAACCTGATGGGAACTGAGCCCGAAGATTCCGCCCCCGCGCCCGATATGGTGGTCGTCCTCCGGGCCTTCGATCCCGAGATGGACAACCCCATGGTCTACGGCACCTGGCGCAACTGCCTCTGGTACGCCGAGAAGAGAGACGAACGGCTCGCGAACCAGTTCTATTCGGACTGCACCCAGAAGATCCGGGAGCTACTCAGCCGGGAGGGCATCGAGGTCCGAGTTGCCTGCTCCCAGGACGACCCCCAGTTCATCGTCGGCTACTCAGTCACCCAAGAGACCCACCTGGAATTTGTCTATGTTAAAATCGATTATAGGAAGCGCGGGATCGGCGCTCTCTTATCTAAGGGCTACGAGACCCACTCCGAGCCTTTTACAAAAATAGCGAAGAAAATTGTAGAACGGAAGAATCATGGAAACCCATAAGAAGCGGGGCAGGCCCCCTATCGTTCCTTACGATGAACCTAAAGTTCCCGCGAAGACCCCGCTTGGGCAAGCCATGGAACAGGCTACTCCCTGCGATTACATCCGCTTCCAATCCCCAGTAGCTCCTGGCGTGAACACTGAACCTGTTTACGAGTTCAGGCTCGAAGCCAAGGATAAGAAATACGTAGTTGATCAAATTAGTCACGACTCTCATACTGTGTACTGGAAATTCCAAGGCCGGATTCAGGAAACTCCCTGGGTCAATGTTCAACTCGCCCGACCCATTCAGTAAAGTACAGGTGCGTTAGTGGTACTTCCACCCAATGCAGGCAAGGGCAGGCCTCCAGGTGTTCGCAATAAGCGCACGCTTGAGTTCGCGGCTGTGCTTGAGGCCGCAGGCTTCTGCCCGGCCACAGCCCTCATGGACTGCTACAAGACGGCGATGCAGAAGTTCATCCAGGAATGCGAGAAGGAAGATACCGGCAAGACCTCTCCCATGGAGAGTAGCGCTGCGAAATATCTCAAGATCGCTGCCGATAATGCCTCAGACCTTGCGAGCTATTCCTATCCGAAGCTCAAATCCCTCGAGGTCAAGAAAGACAACCCAACGGACGGTATGAGCCCCGAGCAAAAGCTTGAAGCGGCCCGACTGATGGTTCAGGTCTTAGAGAGGCAGACCCGGGATGGATCAGGAACTCCTTGATAGCCTCATCGAAGAGGCGGCGGTCCTTTACCAGCAAGGCGACCAGCTCACCGAGATCTCTGAAGCCGCCTTCAAAGAGCAGCGCAAGTTCATAGACGACCCCGCCAGACACAAAGCCCTTCACTGCACCCGGCGAGCCGCTAAATCATTCACCGCCGGGCTCTACATGGTCGAGACCTGCCTCAAGTACCCGGGCTCGAACTGTCTGTTCGTAGGCCTGACCCGCCAGTCGGCACTGGATATCATTATGAAAGATATCCTTAAGGTTCTGGACCGTGGCTACCACCTGAGTATGCATTTTAATAACATCTCGCTTGATTGCACGTTCCCGAACGGTTCGATCATCCGGATCACGGGCGTTGATGTAAGCGAAGACGAGATGAACAAGCTTCTCGGAAAGAAGTACAAGCTCGTTTGCATTGATGAGGCAAGCCTCTACACAGTCAATCTCAGACATTTAGTTTATGATATCCTGGGCCCTGCCATGGCGGACGAAAAGGGGACTATCTGTCTCTTTGGCACGTCCTCCAACTTCACTCAAGGCCTCTTCTTTGACATCACGACCGGTAAAGAAGCGGGATGGAGTATTCATAAATGGTCCGCTCTCCAAAACCCCCACATCGACTGGCAGGCGCAGCTTGACGACATCCAACGTCATCGACCTCTCTACATGGAAACGCCCCAGTTCCGGCAATGGTACCTCAACGAATGGGTTATCGAGACCGACAAGCTCGTATACAAGTTCAATCCCGAGCGGAACCTATTTAGAGATCGTCCGCACCCAGAATCCAAGGGCTGGCATTACATATTGTCTTGTGACTTGGGATGGGAAGACGACACAGCGATTGTACTATCTACCTACCACGATCACGAACCTAGTTTCTTTGTTCTAAAGAGCTTCGCCGAGAAGCATATGACCTTTGACAAGGTCGAGAAGAAGCTACTCGAATTCCTAAATGACCCCCGCCATCCCTGTAACTCAGTCATTATCGACGGGGCAAATAAGCAGGGCGTCGAGACCATGACGATGCGGTCGAATATCCTCTTTGAATATGCCGACAAATTGGGTAAGGCCGACCACATCGAGATCCTGAATGGTGACTTGATTCAGGGGAAAATAAAGATCCATGAGAGCGAGCACGCACTCATGGATGAGATGATGGCGCTCGTTTGGAAGACCTCGGGGGATAAGATCGTCTACCCTAAAAAAGAACATCCCAGCCTCCCTAACCATCGCTGTGATGCTTTGTTGTACGGATGGTACAATGGGTATCACTTCCTCTCTACTCCAGCTAAGAAGGCACTGCTTCCCGGCTCAGTCGAGTACATCAAAGAGCAAGAAGACCTCCACAAGGAAGCGATCCGGGAAAGGATCCAGCGCGAGCAAGCGATGAAGGACCCGAACGCAGGGATTCAGTGGCAGCGCTCAGCGAATGGGGTGAACCCCTGGAATGAATGGAACTGATCCCCAATTGGCCAGTAGCTCAGTCGGTAGAGCTCCGCACTGTTTGGACTTGAATCGTGCGGACGCGGAACACTCGTAACTATTTGCAACTGGTCAAGATATCAGGCTGGCGAAGACGGCGAGTTCGCACCGGGTGCGGACGGCGTGCGCTCAGAATGCGATCCAATTGCGGGCCAAGTAGGACTTAGTGAAGAAGTTAAGAAGATAAGAACCAAGAAGAGCCGTTTTGATTATCCCCCGGAGTTTGAGGAAATCTACTAATGCGGCTGTCGTAGGTTCGAGTCCTACCTGGCCAGCCAATACCTCCCTGCCTTTCCGCAACACCCCCCCATCTATGTGAGTCTTCCCTTTCTCAAGCCCAAAGGCTGGCCTACCCGGCGTAAATACGCAGGCGAGTCTCGCTATGGCTTCTCTGAGGACGATGACCTCATCGAGAGCGCCTTAGATGATCTTATAAGCGCCCTAGACTCCAAAGACCACGAAGGGGTCATGGAAGCTCTTCGCGCACTAATTCACTCAATTAAAGCAAGAGAGGACTCGGATGCCCCAGTTCATGACGAAGCCTAAGGCTAGGTGCCCCGGGGCTTCGTGCCCGGGCTGTTCTTCGGCTGACTGCTATGCCACCGGGGGCGGGGTCTCTGAAGACCGGCACCAATACGAGCGAGGGGTGAACCAACCCCTTACCGAGAACTCCGGCACAAGCCAGACTCGGTCGCCCTATACCCCGGACCTCAAAGAGGCCGGCAAAGAGTGGGCGAAGAAGAAGCATGAAAAGGTCCTCTCCGAGCTGAAGATGATGCCCAAGCCCAAGCTCTACGCCGAGGGCGGCTCGGTCTCCAGCGCCACCAAGCGCGAGGACAACGAGAAGGGTGTTCATCAGCCCCTCTGGAGCCATGAGCCGGGAGTCAGCGCCATGGGTCGCCATGTCCGAGCGGCTGCCGGGACCTCCGACGAGTTCGATAAGGCGGATTCCTATGGTGCGGCCAAGAAGAGCCTGAACCGAACGCATGCAGAAGCGCGGACGATGCCCAAGCCCCAGGGGCATTTCGCTATCGGCGGCGAAGTCGAGGGCGAACACGAAGGCCACGAAGACATGGATGCCGACCTCCATGGCGCCATGGGCGAGGAACTCATGTCGGCTCTCGAATCAAAAGACAAGAAGCGGATCATGGAGTCGCTCGAAGCGATTGTCATGAGCTGCATGGACAAGGAGTAATCGATGATGGACGGAAAAGCGCTCAGCGCTGCGATCAGGAAGCGGAAGAAAGACAGCCTCAAGCCCGACATGGACTATGCCGGCCAAGACGCGGTGGATCCGAACGTCGCTTGGGATGAGAAACAGAACACTGAGGTCAACGAAGCCTTGGGTGACCCCGACCATGAGCCGGCTTCCGATGCCGAGATGGGCGAGAACGAACCCTCTCAGGACGTAGCCTTTCTGAAGAAGGCCGTCGCTCGGATGTCGAAATACTTCGAGTCGCTCTGAGATGAACGTGCAAGAGACTTTGCAAATCCTGCAGGCCCTCCAGGCTTGTGGTGCGACCCATTTCAAGTCTCAGGACTTTGAGATCGCGATCGGACCGAGCAAGCTCATCCAAAAGATCGAGCAGGTCGTGAACCCCGCTCCGGTTGAGCCTTCGCCTGTCGAGAACCACGAAGCGACAGAGCGGCTGAAGAACCTGATCAACACGCTCTCTCTCCCCCCCGAGGCTCTGGTCGATAAGATCTTCCCTGCGGGTGCCGGTGACTAATGGCCTTCTCAACCAGCCCCATCATCGTTGCTAAAGAAGCCAAAGAGAAGGTCATCGACCCACGGGACAAGAAGACGCTCCCGAAGGAGTCGAACTACTATCAATGGTGGCTAGCGAAAGATGATAAAGAACTGGTTGCGCAGCTCCTTTCTACCACTGCATTTCTCAAGAAGTTCCATTCAGCACGCATTCGGCAAGCGAGTCTTTACAGTCGGCTTTTCTCTGGGAAGCCTCTGTATAATTATTTGGCCTCGACATCTACTTTGGACAATTCTCAGCAGATGCCCATGGGGCGACCGACCGCGAACGTGGTCTATTCTTGTATTGACACCCTCACAAGCAAGATTACTCAGGATAAGCCCCGACCCGTTTTTCTGACTAACGCAGCCCACTATAAAGAACAGCGCACCGCCGACGAATTAAACGACTTTATCCAGGGCGAGTTTCACCGATGTAACTCCTATGAGCTGGGACCCGAAGCATTCCGGGACTGTGCTCAGCTCGGCAATGGATTCATTAAGCTCATCAAGAAAGATGACAAGGTTGAACAAGAGAGGACCCTTGAAACTGAACTCCTGGTTGATTTCAATGATGCATACTATCGGTCTCCGCGCGCCCTCATCCATACGAAGCTCTGCGATCGGGGAGTGCTGGCCGATGCCATGCCGAAGGAAGCTCGGAAGATTTATGCAGCCCAGGAAGGTACAGTAGACAGCTCGCCTCAGTCGACCGATACCATTTCAGATCAGATCATTATCAGTGAAGGCTGGCATCGTCCGAGCGGTAAGGACGCCAAGGACGGCAGGCATGTCATTGTCTGTAGCGAAGGGGTACTGCTCGATGAGGTATGGGATAAACCCTACTTCCCCTTCGCAAAGCTCGACTACAACCAGAATACCGTAGGCTGGTTCTCCCAGGGTTTGGCCGAGATCCTATTTCCGACTCAGATGGAAATCTACAAGATGCTGATCATCGCATCTCAGTCCATCGAGATGACCGGGGTTCCGAAGATCATCATCTCCGAACTCTCGAAGGTTCTCGAAACCGCTTTCAATAACAACATCTCATCGATTATCAAGGTCAAGACGATGGCGGAAGCTCCGCAATTCGTTAACGCGACCTGCAATAATCAAGAGATCTATGAATACATCAAATGGCTGATCGAAAACGCCTATGCCATGGCGGGAGTTTCCCAGTTAAGCGCCGCCTCTCAGAAGAACGCGGGGATCACCTCTGGGGAAGCCCTTCGGACGATGCAGAACGTGGAGAGCGATCGTTTCGCGGCTCTTCAGCGTCGGTATCAGAAGATGTACATCGATCTGGCCTATATCCATATCGACATGGCGGCCGATATCGCCAAGGAGACGGGGAAATACAGGACCGTCTATCCCGGCAAGGATGGGACGAGAGAAGTTGATCTCCCGCTTGCCGATAAGACGATCAAAGATACCCATGTCATCCAGCTCGCGACCGAAAGCTCGTTGCCTAAAGACCCAGCCGGTCGCCAGGCCAAGCTCTCTGAGATGCTGGCGGCAGGCGAGATTGATAAGGAAGAATATCGATTCCTATCAGCCAATCCGGACCTAAAACAGTCCGACTCTCTCGCTTTTGCGCTCAGGGAACGAGTGCTCCATGACCTGGATGCCATCATCGAGGACGGAGAGCGTGGCTATAGCCCACCCGATGCGTTCATCTTAGACCCGAGCGATCTCGCGACTACGCTCACGATTCAGACCATCAATAAATATGCAGTGACCGATTTGGAGGAGGAGAAAATGAATCTCCTTCACGAATATTTCACCGCCATTCAGAACGAGAAGCAAAAGGCGATGCCGCCCGCTCCTCCCCTGCCTGCAGGTCCCGCACAACCACAAGCTGGTCCTGTTCCAGTCGCTCCTCCGGCACCATCGATGGCGCCAACTTCAGGGGTGCAAGTATGAAGAAACAACCGAAGAATCATGGAGATAGATTATGGGTTTCACGACAGAAGCGATTGAAGTTGCAGCGATAGCGAATCCTACCGGGCCTAAAGAATTCGATCTACCGACGAAAGAATTCATCGGGTACGACCCGAAAGGGCAGACCGACATCACGGGTTCGCCCATCAAGCGCCCGGCGCCACAGGATGTGCAACAAGAAAACACTACTGAAACGGTCGCAGAACCCCCCGTTCAGGAAGAATCGGTCAGGCTTTCGCCCCGGCTCACGGCCTTAGCTCGGAAAGAGCAGGTCCAGAGACGGCGCGAGCAGGCGTTAGTGCAGAGAGAGCGGGCCCTTGAGGCGAGACTGGCTGATGCTGAGAAATACTCTCAGCTGAAAGGCAAGATCGCAGCGAAGGACTACTCGGCAGCGGATGAACTCGGTCTGACTTACGAAGAGTATACTCAGTATCTCCTCAAGAAGCAGAACGACACGAATCCGGAAGAGCAGCGCTACCGCCAGGTAGAAGAAAAGCTTTCGATCCTACAGAAGGCGCAAGAAGAACAGACGGTCAAAGATTATCAGCAGAACCAAGCTCTCTGGAAGGCAGAGATTGCCAAGGTGGTCAGTGAGAACCCTCTGTTCTCGACCATTAAGGAGCTGGGGGCTGAGGGTGCTGTTCTCCAGCACGTGAATGATTCTTTTGACGAAGACGGTGTTGAACTCTCCGTAGAAGAAGCAGCCCAACAGATCGAGGACGAACTGTTTAAGCGAGCCGAGAAGTTCTCAACCGTTTCTAAGCTTAAAGCGAAGGGGGAAGCGCCCAAGGCGTTAGGCGCTCCGAAGACTTCGACGAATACTATAACGCAAAACATGACGGTGACCTCAAAGGCTCCGTCGAGAAAGCCCATGCACCTCCTCTCTGAGTCGGAGCAATGGGCGGAAGCGACTAGGCGCGTTCAGGAAGAGCGTCTGGCCCGTTCACAAGGAAGGTAAAAAATGGGAACTCCCGCAAATCCGGCTCTTGCCTATTCCAATAGTCAAGACAACCTCCAAGTCCTAAAGCAGCTCTATTCGGATGACGCCTGGGTCATGAAAGACCTGGTCTTCAATAAAAATAGATTTTTGAGCATGGTCGACAAAGACGAGACTGAAATGGGTCTCGGTGGCTTGAACTTCCCGATCCCCGTCCTCTATGACGTGGGCGGGGGTGGTTCGGCTAACCTCGGTACGGCTCAGACCTATCAGACCGCGCCTGCGACTGCTTCGTTCCTCCTCACCACGGTCAACGTGTACCGAGTCGGATCGATTCAGAACCAGTTCTTGCGTGCATCGGCTCAGAACATCGGCGCCTTCATGCCGGCTGCTAAGATGAACGTGAAGTCGCTCTATATGGGAGCGGCGAACGATATCGCTTACCAGATGTTCTCGGACGGCTCAGGTGTCCGGGGTTCGTATGGTGCGAACGGGGGTTCGGGTTCGATCTCGGGCGGTGTCATCACCCTCGACAACCTCGGCCAGGTCTATCAGTTCTCGGTCAACATGGCGCTCAATAGCTTCTCGATCGCCGGGCAGACTGCGACCCAGTCGACCGGTGGTGCGATCGGCTATGTGATCGGCGTGGATACCGGTGCCGGCACCGTGACGGTCTCTCCGACCCTCCAGGGTGCGGCTGGGAATCCTTCGGGCTGGTCGACCTCATTCCCCTTCTTGGGTCGTGCGGGCGATACGCTCTTCAGCACCAATGGCCTGAACTCGGCTAACATGCTCTGCATCGCAGGCCTGGGTGCCTGGATCCCGAGCACGGCTCCGAGTGGGAGCGACAGCTTCTTCACGGTCAACCGCTCGGTTTCTCCGACCAAGCTCGCGGGTCTTCGGTTCTCGGGAAGTTCCGAGTCGATTCAGGATTGCCTGATCGATGCGACCAACCAGCTCGCCGCTCAGTCGTCTGAAGCCGGCGATCCGGACGTCATCTTCATCAACCCGGTCTCTTACCAGACCTTGGTGAAGAACCTGACCGGTCAGGGCCAGTATCAGATGATTCGGGCGAAGGTGAATGAAGAGGTTGAGATCAGCTTCAAGGCGTTGGTACTCCCGACGGCTAACGGCGAGATCTCGATCATTCAGGATCGCAACTGCCCGGCGCAGACGGCCTACATCTTGACGATGAAGACCTGGAAGCTCCGGTCGCTTGGGAAGATCCCCCAGTTCCTCACCTTCCCGGGCTTCTACGATATGCTCGGCTTCCCGATCCCTGGGCAGGACGCTGTTGAGATCCGCGTAGGCGGTTATCTCAATCTGACCTGTAATGCTCCGGGCGCGAACGCCGTCGTGGCATTGCCCCAGTAAAAGCTGACGGCCAGTAGCCGGATCCTAGCAAGGAAGCTAGTGCGTGGGCCTCAGGGTTGAAATCCTGGGGCCTTCGCTTTTCAGCTTGATGTATCCAGAATCACATCGGAAAGTTCCGAAGGGACAACCGAAAGAGGGTTCTTCACTTCCTCGCTCCCGACCTTGAGCACCTCGACTTGAGCATCCTTGCTTTCGAGCTGAGCGATCCTAGCCATGACCGCGCAAAGCTTCCTTGCGGCCAAGAATCCGGAAGTGAACGCGTGTTCAGCGACCTGCTTCTTATTGGCGTTGGGGTCGAACTTAAACTGGAGCATCAGGCTAGTCATTCGGTTCATAGCCCCAAAGTATACCCGCTTTTCTGCAACGCATAGCCATAATTGTAGAAGACTTCTACGCCTTCCCGACTAGCTGCGCTGACACTCGGGCGGTTCATCTCTCAGCGCGCGTAGGGGTCTTTCATGGCAAATGCTGTAGGCAACAATGGTGGTCGGCTCTATTCCTTTGGGGCTCAACCGGTCCTCATCGACTGTAACTTCGTAGTGGATCCGGCTAACGGAAACGGTCTCGGGATCCGGTCTCTCAAGGGCCAGGGCGTGAAGAACGTCTTCATGCACACGACTTCCACTCCGGCTGCTCATCGGGGCTTTTTGAACCCGAATCCGGCCGCAGGCTATGCCCTGATCCAGCTCGATGGGAACTATAACCGGTATCTCGGTGGGTTCTCTGGCTTCTCGTCTCAGGTCACTGGCTCGGCCATCAACATCGATGCGACCGATGCGGCCCTGACTGTGGGTAGCCCTTATGTGATCACTTCGGTGGGCGCTGGACCGAGCGGGACGGCAACGATTGCACCTGTCGCCGATGTTTCCGGGTCTCTCGCCGGGACCTATTTCACTCTTTACGATTCCTACGGGAATATCTTCGTCATTTGGTTCTCGGTCTCGGGGGTGGGCTCTCGGCCGCTCTTGGGCAACGCCGCTCCGGATGGATCGCCTGGCCTTCATTATGTTCAGCAGAGCATCCTTTCGGGCGCCACGGCGTCCACGATCGGTGCGGCTCTCGTTCTCACCATTGAGAACCTCCCTTCGGGCGTCCAGGGTGTGTTCTCGTTCACCGCGACCGGCACGACCACGGTGACTGTGGTTTCTACCGCTGCGGCTCCTCTGGCGGGTATCCCCCAGGATGGATCAACCGTGGTTCCCTCGCAGGGTCCTCCGGTTCCGATCTACTTCACGGTGACCTCCGCTTCGGCGACGGCTAACTCGGTTTGGACCGATGGATCAGGCCACCTCTACACCGTAACCTCGACTCTTGCTTCTGGAACGCTTCTTAAAACCAGCGGTGTAGGTGCCCCGATCGGGGGGACCTTGACCTATGTGAGCGGTCCGGGCAGCACGACCGCGATCTCCTTCAGTGCGGCCGTCTCGGACTATGCGACTGGCTTCGCTTTCGCTCTCACGGTGAGTGATACGAACTTGGGCGATTGGCAGGGTGTAGGCCTCATGCCTGGCCTCATTCCTTCGGTCGGTCAAAGCTTCTTCGCTACCCATACGGGCGCAGGTGCCAGCACGGGCCAGGTTCACCTTTCGGGTGTATCCGGTATCGGCAGCATCGAAGTCATCGGTAACCCCAATCTGATGCTATCGCCCCAGCCCCAGGGTGGGAGCGCCCACGTAGGCGGGTTTATCGTTGTTCAGTTCTTGGCTCCGACGAGTTCGAGTGTGACCACGATGATCCCGACTGCACCCGCTACGAACTCGGTTTGCGGGATGAGCTTCTATGTCGACTTCCGGAATAGCCCGAGCAACTACGGCACGAACGGGACTGATTGATCATTAAGGTCTGTCATTATGCAATGGGCTCGGGGGTAACCTCGGGCCCATTTGAGCGAGGATAGATGGCAATCGCAGCAGCTCCTAGCCAGGTCGTTCTTCAAACGGGGAATGGGGTCAATCTCCTCAGCTGGGGCATCGTTTCTGGAGCGTTATCCTATTCCGTTCAGCGGTCTATCGACGGAGTCAACTTCACGGTAGTCGGAACGCCGACTGTTGCCTATTATCAAGACTCTTCTGTCACCATCGGAACGAACTATTACTATTCCGTCGCTTCGGTCAATGGCTCGGGGACTTCGGCTTATACGGCTTCTTCGCCGAACTCGATTACTCCCTGCGCTCCCGGTCAGATTAACCTAGGGTATCTCCGATATCAGGCAAAGCTCCGGGCCGACATGTTGAACTCCAACTTTGTCACCCAAGACGAATGGGACATCCTGATCAATCAGAGTTCTCAGGAACTCTATGGCCTTTTGGTTCAGAAATTTGGGGAAGACTATTTCTTGGCTCCCCTCCAGGTCTTCTCAACCTCTGGGCAGCAATTCTACCCACTCCCCAATGGGACAAATTTTCTGAACATCAACGGGATCCCCAATCCCAGCGGCACCCCGGCTCCCGCGTGCTTCAAGGTCTATGGAGTCGATCTCAATTCCTATGGAGCCAACCTGAGCAATGCGACCGGGTGGGTCTCGATGTCCCGGTTCAACATTGCGGACCGAAATAAATACAACTTATTCTTGGGCGCGGCCTCTAACAACGTCTCTGGCCAATACTGCCAATTCCAGTACCGAGAGATGGGGACCAACCTAGAGATTCTGCCCATCAATAGCGGTCAGTATCTCCGACTCTGGTATGTCCCACTTTCGCCCCAGCTTCTTCTAGACACCGATATGCTCCCATTCAGCTATTCAGGGTGGCATGAATACGTTGTGGTCGATGCGGCGTCCAAGGCCCTGGCTAAGCAGCAGCTCTTCGATCAGGCGCAAGAACTCACGATGAGGAAGCAGGCGCTTGAGATCCGAATCGAGACTGAGGCAGCCAACCGGGATGTGGGGCAGCCCAATACCGCGACCAATTCACGCAGCATGCTCGGGGATCCAAATTTTGGTGGCGGCATGTTTGGCAATGGCTTCGGCAATGGCTGGGGCGGCGGCCTGGGGTACTGATGGCGCAGCTTCCACAGGCACCGGATCCAATTCTGACTCGGTGGAAGGGCATTCTCGACCCGGTTATCTCTCAAGCTAATTCTTTAATAGGTGCGGGTATTCCTGTTTCATACACTCCAGTTATTAATGCGGGTACGGGTGTTCTTGGTGCCTATTCGGTGACTGCCAATTATACGCAGATCGGTAAAACAGTTCTATTCTCGATGTTAATTAAGATCATATCGAATGGTACAGGGTCTCAATACATTGGATCTACTCTCCCAGTACCGGCTAATGGTCTAGTTTTGGGTTATGGACGAGAAGATACAAGCGGAACAATGCTTCAGTCTCACGTAGATACGCGGGTGGATGGCCTTGGGCCAATGGCAATATTCACCTATAACAACGGATACCCCGGGTTTAATGGGGCGCTCATTGCAATCAATGGGACTTACTTTACTTTATGATCCAGCAACAGAATCTACCGATTAACTTCTCGGGTGATCTGGATCTAAAGACTGATATCCATCAGGTCGCACCCAATAACTTCATCGGGTTCAATAACGCGGTCAGGACAACTGGAGGGCTATTCAAGAAAAGAAACGGATTTGATACTCTCGGAATATTCGGATCTAACCCGTCTAGTCTGGCAACACTATCTGGGTCCTTGGTGGGCATCGGCGGCGAAATCTCGGTTTATTCTCCCGATACCGGGTCGGTCATCGCAAGAAGCCCATTCCAGCCGGTGGACCTATCTGTTCTCCCTGCGATTAGAAATAGCGCTAATCAATCGAGCGCTGATGTGGCTGTTGCATCGAACGGCCTGGCTTGTGTCGTTGCTACCGACTCACAGGCAGGTGGAATTTACAAGATCATTGATTCTGTAACTGGGTCGACAATCGTTCCCATCACTGTTCTGAATTCTTCAGTAAACTCACAGCCCCGGGTTTATCTTCTCGGGACATATTTCATCATTATTTATACTAGCGGTACCACGTTAGAATATATTGCCATCCCGATATCTAATCCGTTGGCTCCCGGTAGCCAGACATCGATTGGATCCATGGCGACGAATAACACGGCCAATCCATTCGATGCGATTGAGTATGCCAATGTTCTCTATATCGTTTGGAACTCATCGGACAATGGCAACGCATCATACAGCCTCAACACCCTAAGCTCTTCTTTGGTCCTTGGAACAAGGACTGTAGTAAACACAAGCCAGGCGACCCAGTTTAGTCTGACGGTTGATGGCTCAGGCGGAAGCCCGGTCCTATGGTTATCCTTCGCCTCGTTTGTCTCTTCGTCGAACAAAAACTTTATCTACTCGGTAGCCTATTCACTGAGTTTCTCGGTGATTTTAGCGCAAACCGAGATTATTGAAGTAGATGGGCTCACTCAGCCAGTTTATACGGTGACGAGTTCTGCAGCAGGAGGAGAGGTCGCCGTAGTTTATAGTTATACAGATCCGTCGGCTGTTAATCTTAACTTTTCTGCGTTTGCTACCTGTACTCAAGGCGGATCCGTATCAGTTCCTCGGGTCATAAAGTATGGCATACAAGTAGCGAGCAAATCGTTCATAAACCCCATTGATAGCAATATTTATTTTCTAGCCGCTTATATCAGCAGCTATCAGCCCACCTATTTTCTGATCAACATTTCTGGAACCATCGTAGGCCGATTGGCTTATTCGAATGGTGGTCTCCAAGTCAGCCCCGGTCCGATTATTTCTTCAGTCAACCAGAATGGCGACTCTGTTCAGATCGCTTATCTTTACAAAGATCAACTTTTCTCGGTAAATAAATCCAATGGATCCAATCCGGGTAACGCTTCTGGGATCTATTCCGAGGCCGGGGTCAACATTGCTACCTTCACGCTAGGAGCTACTGACACCCTCTCTTCAGAGATCGCTGGTTCTCTGGCGTTATCGGGTGGTTTTCTTTGGATGTTTGACGGCACTTCGGCCGTTGAGCAGAACTTCCATGTCTACCCCGATGCGGTAACTGTGAGTGAAATTTCAAGCGGTGGGGGTATTCAAGGAGATATTACTTATTTCTACCAAGTCACCTATGAATGGACAGATGCTTCGGGCAATATCCATCGGAGTGCCCCGTCTATCCCGGTAGAGATGGATTTAAGCGGTACGGCGGGTACTACTTTCACAATCACGCTCACGATCCCTTATCTTGCCCTAACAGCTAAAGTTGCTCCCAACCCGGTGCGAATTGTCGTTTACCGATGGTCGACCGATAACCCGGTCTATACGCAAGTTTCTAGCATCACCACTACTTCCGGAAGTAATAACCTCATCATCAATAGCCTGAATGGTGGGACCGTTAATTTCGTCGACAAGCTGCCCACCTCTTCAGTGATCGGTAACAACCCACTCTATACAAATGGCGGCGTGGTCGAAGATACCGGGGCGCCCGCATCCAATGTGATGGCGCTCTTTGATACGCGCCTTTGGCTAGTCGACGCTGAGGATCGCAATCTCCTGTGGTTCTCGAAACAGGTGATCGAGAATACACCGGTAGAAATGTCGGATCTTTTCACGTTCTATGTGGCTCCGACGACTTCCTCTCAGGCGTCCTCTGGGCCGATCACAGGTCTTGCCCCGATGGACGATAAACTAGTTCTCTTCAAGGGCGACCCATCCTACCAGAACGCGATCTATTACATCAATGGCACCGGCCCAGATAATACGGGTGCCAACAACCAGTATTCTCAGCCGATCTTCATCACCTCGGCGGTCGGCTGTAACAATCAGAAGTCAATCGTACTGACGCCGGCTGGGCTCATGTTCCAATCGAGCCAAGGTATTTGGCTTCTCGGAAGAGACCTTTCGACCTCCTACATCGGGTCACCGGTCGAGGCTTATAACTCAGATACGGTGACGTCAGCCGTAAGCATCCCGGGCACGACCCAGGTGAGGTTCACGCTCAATACTGGGACCGAACTGGTTTACGACTACTTTTATCAGAAATGGGATACCTGCAGTAACATCCCGGCTATTTCGAGTGTGGTGTTTCAAAGCCTGCACACCTATCTTGATGCCTCTGGAAATATCTGGCAGGAAACCCCGGGTCAGTACGTCGATGGTTCTACTCCGGTCACTATGAGTCTGACGACTCCCTGGTATAATCTGGCGGGTCTCCAGGGCTACATCCGTGCCTATTCGTTTTACTTGCTCGGGACTTATCTTTCCCCCCATACTCTGACGATCAACATTTATTATGACTACAGCACGACTGTCGCCGAAACGGTGACGATCGACCCGACCAATTTTGGGACATCAAGCACGCTTGAGCAGTGGCGAGTGATGTTCAGTCGGCAGAAGTGCATGGCCTTCATGCTCCAGATTATTGAGAACTATGATGCGTCTAAGGGTGTACCCGCTGGAGCCGGCTTAAGTCTTTCTGGGATCAATCTTCTTTATGGTGTGAACCGGGGTTCTCGTCCGATCCCTGCTGCCAACACCGTGGGGGCTTCTTAAAATGAACATGAAACGACCGGGCGCTAAGCCCAAGCACATGAAACGGCCCAACTTCTCTAAGGGCGGCATGATCAAGAAGATCGCCGGTCGAAGCTATTTCGACGATGGGGGCGGAGTGAGTGGGCCGAGCGTCACCACAGGAACTGGGTCTGTCAATGCTACCCAGGGGATTGGTGGCGCCGGAGGATTTGGGGGTATCGGTGGGGTGCCTTCTCAAATCACGGGAGGATTACCGAGTTGGGCGCAATCTGGGATTGGCCTAGTGAATAGCTTCAATCCCTTCACTCAGCTTCAGAATGCAACGACCAATAACTTTCAGGCGTCGGGCGCACCCCTGCAGGCCGGGACGAATGCCCAAGAGCTTAATTCTGCCTATGGGCAGGCCCAAGGGGGCCTAGGGGCTCAACAGAGCTTTGCTGGGGCATTATCGGGCCAGGGAGCGCAGGGGATGAACACCCAGGGAGCGCTTACCGGTCAGCTCCAGGGGGTGATCAACGGGACCGGACCGAATGCAGCTCAGGCAGCCCTGAACCAGAATACCGCCCAGAACGTAGCCAATCAACAGGCTGCTGCTGCAGGACAGCGAGGGGCTTCTAGTAATGTGGGCCTCATGGAACGGAATGCGGCTCTTCAGGGCGCCAATGCTCAGCAGCAGGCCGTGGGGCAGGCGGCAACTCTTCAGGCTCAGCAGCAGCTTGCGGCCCAGGGGCAGCTTCAAAACCTAGCCGCTAATCAGATCAATCAACAGGGTCAGGCAATCAGCGGGGTCAATACTTCGGCCCAGAATGAACAGAATACTCTGCAGGGGGCCAATACGGCCTTGAACAATGCCAACGTGGGCATGCAAAGCAATCTGAACAATGTCAATTCGACGACCGCCCAGGGGAATCAGGCCAGTTCAAATGGGCTGATCGGGGGGCTGCTCAATGGGGCTTCAAGCATCGTTTCGAGCATTCTATCTAAGGGCGGTGTAGTCGGTCGAGATGGCAAGAAGGTCGTTGCCGTCACTTTCCATCCTACCCATATGGTCCATCATTATGACGGTGGCGGATCGGTCAACGTCAACTTTGATGATGCCAATTACTCGCCAGTCCCTTCCGAAAGTTCGCCCAATATCGGAAGCATGAACCCCACGAACGAAGCGCAGGCCTGGCAGTCCGGCGGGTCGAAGGGCGGCGGAGTTGGAGGCGCAATCGCCGGGCTCGCGGCCCTGATGGCCAAGGGTGGAAATGTCTGCAATGGGCCCCATCAAAGCCATGTGGCCAATTTTCTCGCACAGGGCGGAGCAGTCCCGGCCATGGTTTCAGCGGGTGAACGCTATCTCGGTCCGGACGACGTGAAAAGGGTGGTCGAGCAGGGGGATAATCCCCTCAAGCTGGGGCATGAGTTCAAGGGAAAAGCCAAAGTCAAAGGTGATTCGCTGAAGAACGACACGATCCCGGCGACCCTAGAAGAGGGCGGTGTGGTCATACCCCGCCATGTGATGAACAAAAAAAGCCGGGATCACGCTGAGCTATTCGTGAGGCGAGCCGTTCATATGAAGTCGCCTAAGGGGGCTAAATGAAACTTCTAGATCTCGCTAAATTCGAGAAGGTCAAGGAAGACAAGAATACCACGACCATGCGCCATAAAGATGGCCATGAGATGGTGATCATGCATGCGAAGCTTCCCAAGATTCATAGAGAGCAATTAAAGCGCCTGGCTCTCGCTCAGGGAGGCAAAGTTCAGAACTTCGATGACGGGGGTGCTGCAACTGCCCAGTCCAGCCCGGATCAATCCGCGCCAGATGCGTCCTCCTCCGATACGTCTTCGGCTGCCCCGGCTCAATCCAGTTCGAATCCGATCACGATCAACGTGGGTACTCCTCAACAGGCTCCACCAGTACAAACCCAGGACATCCCAGGGACCTCTGCGGTTCCGGCAAGCCCAGCCGCTCAGTTGGCAGCGCAGCCCGTTTCTCCCACCATTCCACAGGTTCCTAATACCCCACCCAATGTGAACCCCAGTACTGGGACGATGAATCCATCCGCCGTATCGGTGAATTCTCAGACTGCCGGTAACTTACAGGGGCAAATCAACGCAGCAAAAGCGGCCGGGATGGTCCCTATTGAACAAGGTTATGTCGATGCGGCGGCCCAGGCTGCACAGACCGATCAACAGAACCTTGCCGATCTCAAGGGCCATATTGGGGATTTCAATAGCTACATCCAAAATCATCCGATTAATCCCAACGCATATGTAGAGAATATGAGTTCCGGGAAAAAGGCCACAACTGCTATTGGTCTGATGCTCGGTGGTCTCGGTGGTCGCGGTAATGGCAATGTGGGGATGGATTATCTCAATAAGCAGATCGATCGCGATATTGATGGGCAAAAGGCAAGAATGGGTCAGCAGGCCAGCATCTATAGCGCCTACCATCAGCTTTACGGGGATTCTGTAGCGACGAATGCCGCGACGAAGGCGTCCATGCTGGACATCTATAACCATAAGGTCAATCAGCTTGCTGCTCAGTTGGGTACACCTCAGGCGGCTCAGGCTGCTATGCAGTTTAATGCGAACTCTGCGATCGAGAAGAGTAAGGCGCTTAAGGATGCAGTTGTCGATTTGCGCAGGCTTCCAGGCGCTAGTCCGGTGGGCGGATCCGGGCCCGCTGCACCTGGCTCCAGGGGTGCGTCCTCTCCTGGCAATGGTAATCCTGTCGGACAATTAGAAACCCCCTATAATCCCCCTGGCACGCCACAGCCTACGGGCATCCCAAATACCCCGGCCGTGAACACTCAGGCCACACCTCCGGATCAGCGTAGTTGGCAAGAAAAAGCGGCCAATATCCTCTGGGGTGGAGGAGCTACGCCGCCATCACAGGCCGCAAATGCTGCTGTGGCCGATGTGCCAAAGCCCACGCCTATGGGTACGCCAGCAAGCGTTTTGGCCCCTGGAGCGGCAGAACATTACGCCAACATCAACACGGAAGAACCCACGCTGGACGCAAAGCAAAAGGGCGATGCGATCGATCAATACCAAAGAGCAGTTCAGGTAGATAAAAGCTTGGCTCAAATTGAGCGCCTGATGCCACAAGTGAAAGATACCGCAAACTGGGGTGGCTGGATTTCAGACCATGCCGGCGAAGCTGGTGTAACCGGAGCGGCCCTGGGAGCGGCTGCCGGCGCAATTCTTGGCCATCCAATTATCGGGGCTGAAATTGGTGGTTCGGCTGGTGCGGGCGCAGCCAAGCTTGGATCCATTGTGGGGGGTGATCAAGAGCTTCAGCACGAGCCCCTCAAGGCGGCCTTCAGAACAGCCATTGAGAGTGCACTTGTGGGTGTCTCAACGCCAACAGAAATTACTAAACTGGTGGACGCCTATACCCCTACGGTTCGAGATACTCCACAAACCTACGCGCTTAAGCTGAAGGAGCTTCGTGAAAAGATTATCAATTTAACCCCAACAGGGGCATTGCCCAGCTATTACCTTAACAAGAATGTAGCGGGACACCGGCAGGCCGACTAACAATGTTAATACTTGACAATATTACACAGATAGTGTATAATCATGATCACGAGGTGCAAGGATTATGAGTGCAGATAACGTTTTATTGTCATTGGCTGTGGCAGGAATCGTTGGATATTGTTTCTTTTTAAAGTGGTGCTTTGGTGTCGCTAAGCGGAAGCATGAGGCGTTGCTGCAGACCCATTCGGTCACTTATCGCCCATGGGGTAAGACCTACATTCCTAAATCACACCATAGTTGAAGGATAAGAAATGGCAGACGTCTGGACACCACAAACCCCATGGTTTGGACCTGATAAGGCAACGGCCAAAGTGTGGCCGAGATATGTCTGCCGGAACTCTAACTGTAAATCGTATGGCTCATCGCACCCTGGATGCATGTGCGGCGCACCGTCCATCCGATCTCAATATAAGAATCTAGAATATGATGCCAGCGGTGGCGAAGTCGGTCGTCACTTTTGCCATAATCTAGGGATGCACCATCCCGACTGTGAGCATTTCGCCGATGGCGGCATGATCCGAGAAAACCAGGAGATCGAGAACAACCCCGATCTCTCCATTGATCATTCCGTGCTGGCTCATGGGCTTTTGCATCTATTGACTAAGGCCGGCCATACTCGCTCAGAAGATCCGGAGCGCCCAGCTGAAGACCATATCCATGCTGTGCGAACGGGTAGGAAAGATCTTGAGTCTAAATCCGAGCATATCCTTGATCTCACTCATGAGCACAAGATCAAGACCGATCCAAAAAGGGTTGAAGCCCTTCGCGAGCATCTTGAAGATTTAAGATTGAATCCGCAAAAGCTTCTCGATATCGGCGGGGACCTGGGTGGCTCGATGCCCGACCACGCTGCTGCGCTCGCTGCCAAGGGCGCCCAGGTCATGAATCATTTTGAGATGATTAAGCCGAAGCCCAGTCAGCTGAGCCCGCTCAGTCCAGTGATCCCTCCGTCCTCGATGGAAGAGGCCCGGTACCGTCGTCAACTCGGGATCGCTGAAGATCCCTCATCGATCTACCAGAGCGTGAAAGAGGGTCGGCTTCAACCGGAAGACTTGAACACGGTCCGGGCGCTTTATCCCAAGCTCTTGGGTAAGATGCAAGAGCACCTGACCGGTGCTATCGTGAATGCCAAGACTCAGGAGAAGCCGATTGCCCATAAGCAGCGCATGGGTCTTGGGATGGTCCTGGGCCAGCCGCTCGGGTTCATCGATAGCCCGCAGGCTGCTCAAGCCATTATCAAGGCCAACGGCACTCCTCAGCAGCCCGCTCCTCCTCCTATAGGCAAAGGGAAGAAGACCGGGGCTACGGCTCAAACTCAGAAGACCATTGATAAAGTCAATGATCTCTATGAGACGCCGCTTGAGGCCTCCCAGATCGCCATGAAGCAGTCCTAGTTTACGCAACAGAGGGCCATAGTTTGAGGACACTCAAACATGGCGGTCAGGTCAAACAATCCCACTAAGCCCGTATTGAACCAGACGGTGTCGACTTCTACCCCGGTGAAGTCTGCCGTTCTCAATATGAGCTTCGTTGCGGCTCCGCAGGTCGGTTACATCGTCCAGGTGGGCGCGGGGCTGACCGCAACTTTCAATATCCTGGTATCGATCGATAATGTCCTCTTTGTCGATAGCGGCCAGATACTTCCCTCGGTGAGCGGGTCGGCTCTCAATTTCTCTGCCCAGTACTCGGGCGCATTTCCCTACGTCCTTTTGCAGGTCACCCAATCAGCCGGGTCGGGGACCGTCTATGTTCAGGCGTGCTCGAAAGGAGTGGGTTAATGAACGCTCTAGTGGTTCTTCTTTTGGGTTTTTTTTCGAGTTGCTCATTTGTGTGGGCGGATGATGCCAATATCTGGCTACCCAATATCCCCGCCTATGCAACTGGAACTCAAGTCAGCGGCAAAAATGGGCTTGATGTCAATATAGCTGGCGGTAGTTTGCCAGTGACATTCCCAAGCGGGTCACCGCTGCCAGTGGTGATCTCGAGCCCGAATCCTCTCCAAGTTGTAATCTCGAGTCCTAATCCTTTGCCGATTAGTGCCGCATCATTACCGCTTCCATCCGGTGCAGCCACCAGTGCGAATCAGACCAATGGGACTCAACAAACAGAAATCAACAACGGCGTAAATGTTGCCGCCGTTAAGGCCGCATCTACGGCTGCAGTGGCTACAGACCCGGCCCTGGTTATCGCTGTTTCTCCTAATAATTCCGTTGCAATAACAGCTGCTTCATTGCCCCTTCCTACCGGTGCGGCAACAAGCGCCAATCAGGCTACTCAAATAACGGATCTGGCAGCAATTAATACTAGCATTCAAGCAACTCAGGTCGCTCAAGGCTCTGCTACTTCTGGTCAACAAGGTACGGTGGTTCTAGGCGCCGCAACTACCGCTGCTCCCACCTATAGTACGACTCAAACCAATCCGCTGTCTCTCAATCTTGCGGGCGGACTGAGGGTCGATGGTTCTGGAGTTACTCAGCCTGTGAGCGGTACCGTTACTACCAAGGCACCGGTGAATGCGAATGGTAGCCTAGTCTTAGTCACTACCTCTGTAACCGAAGGCTCTTCGGCAGCACCTGCAAATACTGTGGGCGTCTTCTTCCAATCGGATGATGCCAACACGGTAAATATGTCATGGGGAGTTTCTAATAGTGCAACTGCAATTCTGGCGAGCGGGGGATTAAATCTAGAGCCCGGTGCGAGAAATTACCTCCCGATTGGTACTGGGACATTCCTTCATTATATTGCCGCATCCAGCACTCCCACTCTTAAAATTCAATGGATCTTAAGCCAATGAGGAATCTTTTCTTATCCGCACTATTACTCATCTCGGGTGCAGCCCTTGCGGATGGCTACGGGACATTGCCTCCGAATACGTGCACCGGATATGGATATATTCAGTGTCTGACCGGCAATAAGATTAATGCTGGTCCTATACCGGTGCCGAGCATTTCTCCGATGCCAGCAAACACAGTGGCTGCCAATGCTACGGGTTCTACTGCAGCACCAACGCCTCAGCTTATTTGGGGCAATGCGAACCTAGTTAAGGCAAAGACGTCTCAGATTTTCACTTCAGGATCTGGGACGTATACGCTGCCTACCGGCCCGAGTCCCATTTATATCCGTGTCCGTATGGTGGGTGGAGGCGGAGGCGGAGGCGGGTCCTCGACAGTAGCTGGAAATAATGGTGGCGCTGGAAATGTGGCGACTGCCGCTACAGCGTCAACATTTGGTACGACTCTTCTGAGCGCTGGTCCCGGATCGGGTGGGGGTGGCACCGGGGCAGGCGGAGGCGGAGGCGGCGGATCTTCATCGCTGGGTTCTGGTCCTACCGGTATTGCTCTAACTGGAGCACCGGGGGGGGCCGGTAATCAATCGAGCACATCGGGCGCCTTCATTCAGGGTGGTCAAGCGGGTGTTTCTGCTCTTGGCGGCGCAGGCGGACAATCTGGTCCTAATGAGCTTTCTGGTGTAGCTGCAAACGCAAATACTGGAAGTGGTGGGAGTGGTGCCACAACTAATGCATCCACCATGCAATCTGGCGGTGGTGGGGGGGCGGGTGGCTACATCGATGCCACTATCACCTCTCTATCTTCCACGTATTCCTATGTAGTTGGTGTAGGTGGCTCAGGCGGTACGGCTGGTACTTCCGGCAATAGCGGTGGTGCGGGTGGCAGCGGGATCATTATTGTCGATGAATACTACCAGTAACAGGAGGCTTACGTGGAATTCACTAATCAAGAAGCTCTTCAGTTCGCGATTAGCGCTCTCGGCGGCTGCCTGGTCGCAATCGGTTGGTGGATCGGGACCAGTCTCGCATCTCTCAATGATAAAATGGGAAGGGTTTTGATCCGGATCGAATCTCATGACGTTCGGATTTCTAATCTGGAGAAACAGGTAAAATAAGGGGGATAGTATGGCTTCTTTGATTGCATGGTTTCAGGCACATTCGGCCGTTCTTTTGACTGCGCTGTTCTTGTTCAGCGAGGCTTTGGCGCTCATCCCGAGCATCAAGGCGAATAGCGTGTTTCAGCTGATCTTCGGCTGGCTCCAGAAAGAACAGCCCCCGGCCGCCTAAATGGATTGGCAGACGGTAGTTTCTGACATTCTGGTTTTGATCCCAGAGATCATCCAGCTCCCGATAGCTACGGGCGGGAGCTGGTTTTCTATCTTCATGTCCATTCCGGACATGCTCAAAATAGCGAAGCAGCTGAGACAGCTCGGCTTAGATTCAGAGACTCTTTATAATGCGGTAAAGATGATTCCGGTCATGAATGCAGCCATTCAGTCCGCTCAACAAACGGGAGATACCAGTGCGCTCGAAGCTCTCTTCGGTAAGCCTCAAGCTAAGCCTGGCGCTTAATGCGGCCTTCCTGATCGGGGCTTGCGCTTCGGATCTCAAGGGCACTCCCGTTTGGAACGGGAAACTCTGGGCCGGTAATCCGGCTGCTGGCGAGATCTGGCGGACTCAGGATAACCCGGTGTCCACGATCTCGGCCTTTGATTCGAGCTTTAACAATTATACTTGCATGACCTATGCGGACCTGTCCTGCATGTACTTCTCGTTCGTGAACAATTGCCAGTCCTGGTCAACGCTCACTCCCTCCTGCCCGGCCGTGAGCAATGCGGTGATTAAAAAGCTGGTTCGATCTCTCAACCCGGAGAGTAAAAGCTAATGTCACTATTTCCTCACCATACGAGCGATGAAGTCTGCCCGATGTGTTCCTTTAAATTGAAGAGCGCACATCCTTACCTTCGCGACTGGTTCAACACCTGGGTCAAACCCAAGTACATCAACGCGCATATCTCTTGGGCCTTTCGGGGCGAGGAAGATCAAGAGCAAGCTTTCGCGGATCACAAGACCCTGCTCCATTGGCCGAAGTCGCCCCATAATCATGAAGAAGGGGGATTGCCCATGTCGATGGCGCTCGACCTCTTCCAGATCGATGAGGATGGCGTGGCTCGGTTCTCGCCTCTCTTTTACGCCAAGCTCGCTCAAGAAATCGAAGCCGATAAGCTCCCGCTGTTTTGGGGAGGAAAATGGAAACATCTTGGCGATTTAGACCACATAGAATACCAACCCCCTAAGCAATAGGAGGATAAAACTGGTGCGTAAATTACTTTGTCCAGACAAAGAACAGGTGAAATGTAACAAGTGCGGTCATTTCGACACGATGCCAGAACACTTGATCCAATGCTCGCCATCTGGGCGAAGAAGCCTAACGTCCTTAGCCAGAGGTGCCGCATGAGTTCCTTATTTCAAGTCTTCACTAGCCTGCTGCTTTGGTTCCAGCCCCAGGCTTATGCTGCCGGACCAATCCAATATCAGCTGGTAACTAATGCTAGCCTGGGGGCCAGCTACACCTCACCGAGCATCGACATGCTTTACAAGGAATGGGGAAGCATTCAGGCCGAATGGACGGGGGCATCCGCAGCAGGAACTCTCGCGCTCGCCGTATCGAACGATAACGTCAATTTCTCGACCTATACGGGTTCAAGCACGACTGTGGCAGGCCCGGGTAACTTCATGTGGAATATGCTCTTTGTGGGCTTCCGTTATGTCGAGATCGTTTTCACTTATTCGTCTGGAACCGGGACGCTGAACGCGACCACGGTCGGCAAAGGAAGCTAAGATGTTGAAGCTCGGTCTACTCCTCTCCGTTCTCTTGTCGTCTCAAGCCTATGCCTTTACCTCGGGAGAAGTAGACCTGGGGGCCATTGGGATTAACGGGGGCGGCGGTAGCTCCTATACGTTCTCAGATTCGATCATTAATTCAGGTGGGACGGTCACCCTGGTTAACGACTCGGCCGCTCCGGGCAATAACATGTGCTACTCGACCAACGGGTCGGGGGTGCTCGGTTGGTATACCTGCTCAAGCGGTGGGGGCTCCGGGACCGTAACGGACGTGATCGCCGGCACCGGTATTATCGTGACAAGTCCTTCCACGACCCCCACCGTAGGTTTGGCTGCGATTGGAGCCGATACAGTTTTAGGAAATCCCAATGGTGTGTCGGCCTCTCCGACGCCTATCCCCTATGCTTCTCTGCCCTTCCAGAGTCCGCTCCCGGCTCCTTCTCCCTCTGGCGATATCCTGGCCGCCAATGGAACCAATTATGTCCTGGTGGCTCCCACGATTTACCAAAGTCCTCTCCCGGCCGCATCGCCCCAATACTCAGTTTATCAAGCGGGTGCTGCGGGAGCGATTGTCTTAGGCCCGGTCATCTTGAACCAGCCGAATGCCGTGGCCAGCATCCTTCCTGTCCCCAACGGCGGTTCGGGGGCCGGAACCTTCACGGCTCACGGTGTTCTCTTGGGCGAGGGGACAGCTGCTTTCGCTGCCTCAGCGGCAGGAACCTCGGGGCAAGCTTTCCTCTCGGGTGGAGCTTCCGCAGACGGAGCGTACGGAGCGCTCAACCTAGCCGGGGGCTCTTCTCTCGTCACGGGCGTTCTCCCGAATGCCAATACGACCGCTGCCCAAGGGATCTCAGCTAGTTCCCTTGTGGTCAGTGACTCAAACGGGGGCTACAATTCGGGTGTCGTCCCGTCTGCTCAAATCGCCACGGTTAACCATGCCGCATCTCCCTACTCGATTACCTGCTCGGGGACTTCGCCGACTGTCTTCCTCATGGTCGACACCACCGGCGGATCGGTTCAGATCAATCTCCCGAATCCGAATACCCTATGTCGATTCCATATCATCGATACGAAGGGGAGCTTCGGGACCACTCAACCCGTACTCCATCGATTTGGGTCAGAAACCATAAAAGGGCTCGCAGCTGACCTGAGTCTTTTTTCAAACGGTGGGAACTACGAGTTTTTCTCGGATGCCACGAACTGGTGGGAGCTCAACAGCGGCGCGAACTTTGCCTTCCAGACGTTTGCAGCGAGCGGTACATTTACTCCTCCGGGCGGAGTTTACACGGTCTGCGTCAAGGGGCGCGCAGGCTCGGGCGGGGGCGGTGGCGCGGGCGGTGGGGGTGGCGGATCCACGGCTGCTGGCGCAGCAGGAGGCGGGGGCGGCGCTTCGGGCAATACGGTCGTTAGCATCTACCAGTGCGGATATGCGGTCACTCCGGGTACCGGTGTCACGGTCACGATTGGGGCTGGAGGAACTGCTGGCACGGGTGGCGCTGGCGCTGTCGCGAATGCGGCCGGAGCTACGGGCACTGCCGCCGTTGCGGGTGGCCCGGGTGGTACCACGAGCTTTGGAGCGCTGGTCAGCTTCCAGGCGGGTCAGGCCGGGGTGGCCGGCAATGCTGGCTCACTGACGACGGGTGGGACGGCTCCGGCGTCGAACACGTATGTCCAGTTCCCGGGAGCGGTCGCCGGCGCGGGCGGGGCACCCAACACGGCTGGGACCGGCGGCGGTAACCCGACCTACTCTTGGCTCTATGGTCGTGAGACATCGGGCGGCGGTGGCGCTGCGGGCGGCACGAATGGCGGCGGTGGGGGTGGCGGCGCAGCCGGTGTCGCGATCGGTGAGGGGAATAACTCTCCTAGCGTCGGCGCCGGTACCGCCGGAGCGGCATCGGGCTCGAGCTGTACGACCACTCCGAACTCAGGAGGCAATGGTCTCAATGGTACCGGCGGTGGGGGCGGTGGGGGTGGGGGTGGGGGCGGACTTCTCGCCAGCACTGGCTCTGGGGGCTGCACGGGTGGTAATGGCGGCTCTGGCGCGACCGGGTCGCTCACGGTTTACTGGTGGGAATAAAAATGAAAAAACTCGTAAATTATTTCGCTCTTTCAATCGTGATCTTTGCACAGGTTAAAAACGGCTCGATCGTCAATATGGTCATGCTCGATACGTCTAAGTCGACAGCGCCGTGGTCCCAGGGATTCGACTGCCTGGTGCAGGCACGGAATTCTGCCGGTGGACCTGATATCGGCTGGACGACTTCCGACTGCGTGATCTTCAGCAGCCCGGATGGATCTCAGACCTGGTCAGTCGGTAGTTAGATCGACTGCGTCTCCCAGGCGTCGATCAGCGGATGCTCGTCGAGCGCTAGGTAACTTTTCATCACCTGCCAAAGCGGCACGGGTTTCTTTTTCTTCCAGTACTTCACCGCAAGCGAGCCGATGAAACTCCGGTATCCTCTTCGCTCACTTGATAGCACCATGAGCCCGGCTTCGAGCCATTGGTCTTGGTTAGAGATGGGGAGCCAAGTGACATAGATGAGGTTGGCGGCCCAAAATAATCGCCCGATGGGCCAGACCGTTTTGCCGGCATTGATCTTCACATGCACCCAATAGTAAGGCCAACGCCAAAGCCATTGGGTCCAGGACCATTTGGATCCGAGTGTGTAGCAGCCCCAGGATCTCCAGCCTCTCTGATAAAACAGATCTGCGAAGTGAGCCAAGCAAGCGTAGGCTAGATAATCATCGATCGAGGTGTCAATCTGAGAGGTGGGACTTCTTGAAAGCACTCCCACCTTGGGCATTAAGGAATTCAAGCCCTTAAAAAAACTAAGTTCATAGGCGCCTTCAAGGAAACAGTACTGCGCAGTCGCGTAACACATATTTCCATTCGGGCCACCCTGCGTGCTCAAGAGGAGTCCGCCGTTTGGGGTGGGGAAGCTGTACTTGTCTAAACTGCTCACTTCTTCACGACCTCCCTGAACTTGGCGATGCGGAATCCGTGATCGCGGTATCTGGTGTTGTTAATTAGCGCTGCAGCAAGTCCAGTATAAAAACAATCTATGGGATAATTCCCCACGCCGAGGATCACCCAGCATTCGAGCGGCTTCCTCTTCTTTCGGGGCTTGGGGGTCATTTTACTACGTCCGTCGCGCGGATCTTGGCTAGAGTCTCGTCGATCGTCAGAATCAACTCCTCGTAGCACTCGGAATAGATCCGGCATTGCATCAGGCCTTCCTCCGCAATCCCGAGCTTCCGCTTGAGGGCAACTTTAGACATACTGATTGCGCTAGCGTTACCAGCATAGCCCCACGGGATGTTCTGGATTTTTTCGAGCACTCCCCTCAACCCCGCCACATCCCCGGAGAGCTGTGCGACCTGGGCGAGAGCTTCTTGGAGCGCAACTTCGGTCGCTAGAAATCGGTCCCTATCGATCCTGATGAACTCATCGTCGCTACTCATCTCTTGTTTACCCCTCACCTTACAGTAGGTCCCGCAAGATTCGAAGGGCATCCATGAACCACACCCGGTGCACAGATGGCCTGTTTTGATCACGGTAGGCTCACTCATATCTTCTTCCTCCTCACCCGATCACCGCCCACCGTTTTAGCCGGGCCGGGCTTGAACTTCTTGGGGGTATTCATAACGACCCCGACCCCGACCCCGACCCCGACCGCGACCACGACCACTCGAACCTGCTAAGGGACCTGTTTTAGCCACAGCTTCCAACGCCGCCACAGTTTACATCTCAAAATCTCCCAGGCCCGGCGCTACTCCCAAACAACCTTTCGAACGGGCAAATTCACATCATTCTCCTTGGCCCACTCCTTAAGCCACCCGACTGTCACAGCCGAGACAGGATTATTCTCGGGAGTGTCACCCTTTCGAATCGCCATGAACCATTTCTCGACGGGTGAGGAAGAATCCATTTCGAATCCGGCGATCTCGCAAAGTTTCTCGGGACTGACCGCCTTGACGTTCGCAAGCGTGCCCACAAAACAGGCGCATTCTCCGGTGTAGCAAGATCCGTCGACCTTACCGTCGATAAGGTAGCGGTACAGCCCAGCCGCTTCGTGCTTGGCTAGGGAGAGCTTCTTGAGGAAGTCTTTCTTGGCGTCGCTCAAGTCGGCGGCGCTCAAGTCGGCGGCGCGCAGGTCGGCGTCGCGCAGGTTGGCGGCGCGCAGGTCGGCGTCGCTCAAGTCGGCGTCGCTCAAGTCGGCGTCGCTCAAGTTGGCGGCGCGCAGGTTGGCGGCGCGCAGGTTGGCGGCGCTCAGGTCGGCGTCGCTCAAGTCGGCGGCGCTCAGGTCGGCGTCGCTCAGGTTGGCGCCGCGCAGGTTGGCGGCGCGCAGGTTGGCGGCGCTCAGGTCGGCGTCGCTCAGGGAAACCCGCTTCCTCACTGCCAACTCTACAGCTACTCGAAGGGATATTGCCTCGCACTCAAAGATCACGGACCCATTCCAACGGTTCTTAATCTGAATTTTCATCTCTTCATCCCCTCATTTCAATCCCCATATTCCTCAGATTGCACTCGTCCAGACTCCGGGTGATGGCTTCTCGGCGCTTGTGTTGATCTGCATACCAATTACTCGCTATTTCCAGGCATATAGGATGATCAAAACCTACCCACATAGCATCACTGCGCCAGCTAGGGGTAAGCTGTTTTTCGCAAACCATGCACTTATCATTCTTGTAGATCATGTGCTTCTTCCTCTCCCATCTGCCGGATCGACTTCTCATCGGCTCCGCAGGTTGAGCACCAGTAGTCTTTGGACAAGGTATCAGCTGCCATCTCCCGGGCCTTGTGGAAGCCCTTAAAAAAACCTATTAAAAAGCAGTGGAACTCTCCCGCAGCGAAATCGCTTCCTTCAAGCTCTTTTCTGGCCATCTTCTCAATAGTATTCATTCTTTACCTCTCAGCTCTTCCATTAGACTCAGACCTCTGCCGTATCCCTTGAAAACCCTGAGCAGTCCAGGACCATAAAACATCCAAAGGCGTCTTTTGATCCGCCATTCGGGCGTTTCGAAACCCTTGAACTCAAGCCAGACATCTTGCCCGAGCTTTAGGTCCTCGATCAGGAAGTCAGGCTTGTAGAGTATCCTTGCATCGCTCAAGTAGACTTGGGGCTGTACTTGCTTCAGCTTGGCCTCTCTGGATTGCTCGAGCGCACGGATGTAGTCGTAGAGCCCCGCCTCGCCCCGGGAGGCGAAGCTATGGCCAGCGTGGTTGGTCTTCCTGGCGCCGTACTTAGATTTCATGACCGAAGGCCTTCAGATTCTCGGCGATGAGCGCGTCGAGTTCACGTCCTGGATTCATCATTCGTCCTCGTGGGGGATCAATCTGCCACCTGTCTCGCCTCCTCAATAAAATGATCGTATTCTCTCACTATTCCAACTTTATATTCCCCTGGTGGGATAATGCGCTCATGGTGCTCTTCATGTTTAAGAGAAACCGGCCTCACTACACGCAGGAATTTTTCCTTAGTCTTGGGGTCTTCAAATACCTGGTAATCGGTGGGGTCTGAATGAATTCGGTGTGCGTGCCCGGTATGCTCCCCCTCTTGTAAAACATTCGTGTCGATCGGACTTACATTCGAATGGATCTGAGACTGATGCAGGAGCACATCGCCATGTTGATAGAACATATTTTTACCTTTCATGAGTTATGCGATCCATTCTGGATCTTTAAATGCTTCCATTCCATTTCTCCAAGCCAAAGCCTTCTTCACGGTCAAAATCTCGGGGGGGACGCCCTCGACATGGATCAGCCCAACCGATGGATTGACCATTTTTAGATAAGGCCGCTTCCTCCCGTCTTTCAGGTCTAAAAGCAAGAGTTCGTAGTCTTTCCACTTGTCGATGCATTCAGCGCCCAGTCCGGTAAGCATCCGCTCGACTCCTACCTTGCGGACAATTTCTGCTCTTACCTGGGCGTTAGTCTCTTTCAGGATACAGGAAACATCGATTTGTTCTTTGGGTGTTTTCACAAGATAAGCCGGAACTCGAACGCCATTCAAAGCAAACAGGGCACTTCCGTCTCTCCATTCACAGAACGGTCCTGTTTCGTTATGAGGCCGATTCTGAGCGTTCACGGTCAGGGTCTTTGGCCTGTCAGAAATGATGCAGAATTCTTTGTGCATCCACCTTGGGCCACTATGGATTGCGGCCGTTTCCAAATGCTGGAACTTGGAATAATCGATCGAGAGTTTGGCTATATGTCGGAAGAAGCTAAGAAAAGAAACCCATGCCGACCACTGATTTCCACCTTGCCAAAGTTTCCATGAATCCTGGGCACAACGAAGACCAAAAGTCCCAATCTTGAGCCGGCCTGAGAGCTGGATGAGACCTTGAATATCGGTTTGATACCACCGGTTGGCGCCCGTGGCAGCGTACGTGGCATCGCGCATGGCATAGTCCGTGGCAGCGTCCGTGGCATCGCGCGTGGCAGCGTCCGTGGCATCGCGCGTGGCAGCGTCCGTGGCATCGTACGTGGCAGCGCGCGTGGCATAGTCCGTGGCAGCGTCCGTGGCAGCGTACGTGGCAGTGTCCGTGGCATCGACCGTGGCAGCGTCCGTGGCAGCGCGCGTGGCATAGTCCGTGGCAGCGTACGTGGCAGAGTCCGTGGCAGCGTCCGTGGCAGCCTCCGTGGCAGCGTCCGTGGCAGCGCGCATGGCATAGTACGTGGCAGCGTACGTGGCATCGCGCATGGCATAGTCCGTGGCAGCGTCCGTGGCATCGCGCGTGGCAGCGCGCGTGGCAGCCTCCGTGGCAGCGTCCGTGGCAGCGCGCATGGCATAGTACGTGGCAGCGTACGTGGCATCGCGCATGGCATAGTCCGTGGCAGCGTCCGTGGCATCGCGCGTGGCAGCGCGCGTGGCATCGCGCGTGGCAGCGTACGTGGCATCGCGCGTGGCATCGCGCGTGGCATCGCGCGTGGCAGCGCGCGTGGCATCGACCGTGGTAGCGTACGTGGCATCGTACGTGGCAGCTTCCGTGGCATCGACCGTGGCATCGACCGTGGCAGCGTACGTGGCAGCGTACGTGGCAGTGTCCGTGGCAGCGTACGTGGCAGTGTCCGTGGCAGCGTACGTGGCAGCGTACGTGGCATCGCGCGTGGCATCGCGCGTGGCATCGCGCGTGGCAGCGTCCGTGGCAGCGTCCGTGGCATCGTACGTGGCAGCGACCGTGGCATCGACCGTGGCATCGCGCGTGGCAGCGTACGTGGCAGCGTCCGTGGCATCGTACGTGGCAGTGTCCGTGGCAGCGTACGTGGCATCGCGCGTGGCATCGCGCGTGGCAGCGTCCGTGGCAGCGTCCGGCTTAAAGCCCGTCCTCCTCATGTGCCAAATAGCCGAAGCAAAGCCGGCTGCGAATCTTCCCACAAACGGAGAGGGGACAAAAACGATCCTATGGTCTGGAGGAGGAGTCAGATTAGCAGCCAAATAAAGCCCTTTGATGGCTTCTCTGGTAATAGCTCTGTCTTCGTCGGTCATGGGGGCGGTGGACATGGCATTGGCGATCCACCGATCGGCCCAAGGCTTCAGCTGTTCTTCGTGTTCTGGGGTCAGCTTATATTTCTTCATTTCATCTCGCTCAACTTTCTTTTCTTCCTCTCGCACCGGTAGAGATTCACTAGCCGGTCTTCCCCGTACCATTTCATCAAAGCCTGGAACTCCTGAGATTTCATATCCCCATGCATGACCAGGCGAAATACGCGCTCTCCCAAGCTTTCGAGCTTCTCGACGAGGCGGTAGGTGTTCATGGTTTTTTCTTCTCGTCTCGGAAGAGTTCGACAACCTTCTCGCGCCCATAGATCTCGACGAGTTCCTTGAGTTCCTTTGTATGAGAACCCGGGGCTGCGATCATAGCCCGTATTTTTGCTCGAACCGAAGAGAAGTCTATCGTTGGAAGATCCGGCTCTTTCTCTTTTGGGAGAGAGGCCTCGACGAATGACTTGGGTGCCGATGTCGAATCCACATCAAAGACGTCGTCCAGCGGTGTCCAGTATCGGCGCCCTGACTTGGCTGTCTTGATCTTCATTTCAACCTATTCTCTTTCGAGACCCCATTTTAGACAAAAGAATACTATTCCCCTACCTAGCCTTTGCGGCTCGTAGGCGGTGTTTCCAGCTTCCAGCGATACGCTCGACTATCCAATCCGGGCGACTCAGGCTACGAACCCGTGTGGGCTCGTCTACTCAGTAGCTCCGGACCGGCGAATTTCGCCTTACGTGTCCACCTTGTACAACCGGGTCAACTCTCTCAGCCGCTTCACCATTCTAGCCCCTTGCCCGTCCCTTGATCCTCTTGCCAGGTCTTACGAGCGGTCGATTCCTTCTGAGAGGGCTCTTGCCCATTCTTTCTGAAGTAGCTTGAACACTGAGAGACTAACCCTGCGGGCACTTTGCTCATCGCAACGCCCGAACTCGGATGACCCTCTTTAACGAGTAAGGGCTCACTGGCTCGGCCTTGCAAGATCGTGATTGATTTACTTCAGCAAGCTGGGTAATCTGATCGCGATCTAACTGTGGCGGTGAGATCTTAAGCCCACCCCGTCGACGAAGTCAATCGCAAGCTGACTCCTCCGGGGTGGGTGATAAAACTCAATCAGTTCTTCGAAGCGAGCCAGGTCGACAGATCCTGAGTCGCCCAACGAACGAATCTCCCTTTGGAATGGCTTTTAGGGCCGGCTCCGCGAGCTCTGAGGACATAAAGGTATCCTGGGGTGATCCCAAGCTTCTTTGCGGCCTGGCGGGTGCTCAGGAGCGTCTCCCAGCGGGTTTGGAACTTGGTGGTCTTTCGGGTCGTCTTCATGGTTTCTCCGTGGTTAAATAAAAGGCTAAACAAAGGGCTCCGAGAATCACAGTAATCGCTATAGCGGCGCATTCTTGTCTACTTCTTGCGTTCAGCTTGGGCAATGCCACAAAATGCCTTTCTCATCCAGTCATTGAAGAGATCATCGAGATCCTGCCCGGTGGTGATCGCGCCCCATTCTCTGGGCTCATATTCCTGATCCGCAGCCCGGCCACTAATGGCCTCAAAATATCTAACGGCCGCTTTGCAGGCTTCATACATCATGGGTGCGGCCAGGGTGAGGCTCTGATCGGTCGGCTCCATTAGAAATTCTCCTTTTGTGGTGCGTTCTCGATCGCTCCCAAAAACCGCTCGACTTCGGCGATGAACTCACGGGCCTGATCCCCGATCGCTTGGCCCTTCTTCTCGGCGCAGTCCTCTAGGTACTGGACATATCCGGCCATCTTCTGAGGGCCTTCGTTGTTATAGACTTCTTCGAGTGAACGGCCCCGCCATTGGCCAAACCCAATGCGGTATCCGACCGGCTCGGTATTGCCATCCCCGGGCTCGGGCTGTTGCACCCGGATCAGATGAGACTCAGTCTCTGCCTGGTCCATCTCCTCTTTGGTGTAGACGCCGCCCAGGTCGTCTGGGAAGGCCATGCGAAGGGCTGCGGCCTCGGCGACCTTCTTGATCATCGTCTCGGGCATTTTCTGCCAGTTGCCCTTACCCGTGTTGTACTCGGACAGCGGGACCTCTTCGCGGGCGGGCTCTTTCCAGTCAGAGCGGAAAACTTCCGCGTAAGCTCCGATAAGGTTTCCTTGATCGTCTCTAAGCGCTCCACGTTTAATCCCTGAGAGCTTCCCAGTCCGAGAAGCGCGCGATCGAAAGCCCTCGATGCCGACAACAATAGTTCCAGGACTAGTTCCGTATTTAATGAAATAAATCTGTCCTGGCTTAAGTGGGTCGAGCCCGAGGGTTTGGCATCGGTAGAGGAAGAGCTTAAGCTCATCTGGAGTGGCTCCTTTAGCTATCGTTGAATTGATGAGCTGGAGCTGCTCTGCCGTGAAATGAGGCGTTATTTTAGCAGTGATCGGGTTGGTTTCTTCTTGCATACGATTCTCCAGTTAAGAAGAATCATAACAGAAGAGCGTCAATCTTACAACGCCAATCTTACAATCTATCATCCCTTAACATTAAGAGTAGAAACTGTAAGAATGGCGGTGCTCGCGCCCGCAGACAGGTCGGTGAAACTCACGCGAACGAAGCTATATCCGGCCCATTCCATGTTGTAGAGATAAGAGCCGGCCTGGGACATGGGCTGGTAAGTATCTTCGAGCACCGTCCAGTTAACGGGCGCATAGGGGCTTCTCCCGGCTGCGGTCTGGGTCGCGGAGTTATCGCAAGACCCCTCTAGGTAGAAGGCTCCGTTCGGGGTTCCCGTCCAGACAAGCTGGATGCAGTAGAAGAGGGCATTCTGGAGCTGCATGGGTCGCCCATGGAGGTTCGTATTCAGAACCGTCCCAGAAGCAATCAAATTCGGGTAGTTATACATTTGAGCCATGGAGTTCCCTCAATCAATGGCCCTCTGTTGCTCAATTTCCCTTGACCCCGGCTT
>Ga0302282_1000318_pt1 | contig 37463 bp, 39 predicted proteins | sample III_Fen_E1_3_FD_198763 | JGI IMG/M metagenome (GOLD analysis project Ga0302282, IMG submission 198763) | Peat permafrost microbial communities from Stordalen Mire near Abisko, Sweden - III_Fen_E1_3 | ecosystem: Environmental > Terrestrial > Soil > Wetlands > Permafrost | place: Sweden: Abisko... | reverse complement strand
TCGCCGTCCCCCACTTCGACGCGGCCTTTCTCGTCCCGCCCGCCGCAATGTCCGACCCCAATCCCCCTCAGGTCCCCGAGAATCAAATCGTCGAAATTGGCTGGCGGCTAGCCCATTCCGCCTGGGGCCAGGGCCTCGCCACCGAAGGCGCTCGCGCCATTACCCGCTACGCCTTCGAGACACTAAACCTCCCCAGCCTCGTTTCCTTCACTGTCCCCGCCAACCTGCGCTCGCGCCGCGTCATGGAGAAGATCGGCATGGTCCACGACCCCTCTGCCGACTTCCTCCACCCCAACATGCCCGAAGGCCATCCCCTCAGTCCGCACGTGCTCTACCGCCTAAGTTCTGAGCCTAAGTGGTGAATGGGCTGCCTGTTTATAGAAACTGCCTATCGATTGCTGGCAAGAAGGAGTCGCCGTCGTCTCGCGCTCCTCATTCTGAGCATCTTGACTCGCGGCGGCGAGGAGCGGCTGAAATCAACAGTTGTTCAACATTGGCCCCCGCCAACTCGCCAACCTACTATCGCGGCGAAAACGCGGCTAACTTGCTGATTTTGTTGACCCGAGTTACATGTTCATCAGAAATGGGGTTTGATGCTTGGCATCTCAACCCATCCGGCCACACCAGTTCTCCTTTGCTCAACGGCTCAATCTGTTACTGAGCCACGCGGGGGTGATGATGGTGGTGGTAGTGGTGGTGATGGCGGTGATGTATAACCACAACCACCTGCGCCTGCGCCGCATAGGGTATCGCGAAGCAGAAAAGAAGAACCAATCCGAGTAAAGTCTTTTTCATAACTTATTGTCCCGCGCCGCATAGCTCCTGTCAGAGCTATTCTGACCTACGCGACTCGCGCCACGATCCGTACACGCCAGCATATAAAAAGCTAATGGCGAATAGCTAGGCGCTCGAACTTTGCTGCGCGCGCGATCTCTTGAATCGGGTCGAAGGCACAGCCGCCAGCGGCGCCGCAACGCTTAACCCGTTGCGCACCGACTCTGTCATCCGCGGTCTATCCATCTCCCGCCTCAAGTTAGCAATAATCTCTCGTGCCATTTCAATCCGGCTTTTCTTCTTCATGACCGACCTCCTATTTGGGTAAGTGCTCGATGGTGGGAAGGGCTACCTATGCCTTGCTGGCGCTCAGGGATTTCGTTCGCTGGAATGGGAAGGAGTTATTCCGGGAGCGTTGCTCGAGCCCGACCAATCCTTGTCTCCACCGGGCTTTACTAAGGCTGATCCTAGCGGCGCAACAATCCTGTGTATGCTCACATTGGACCACCGCGAACACAAAAGCCCAGACCCTATACCCCAGACCCTATACCCTGCTTTTCGATCACCGCATCCGCCACCAGTGCCGCCTCCACAGCTTCCCGCACAAGGTGCACACGCACAATCGACGCCCCCGCCAGAATCGCCGCTACCATCCCCGCGATGCTTGCGGTCTCTCGCGCATCAACTGGCGCAGTAGCACCTCGATACAGCGGCGCCAGCGCTTGGCCCAGAAATGACTTCCTGCTTACCCCCGCCAGCAGCGGCCTTCCCAACTCCAACAGCTCTGCCTGCCGAGCCAACAAAGCAAAATTCTCGGCACCTCGCTTGCCGAACCCGTACCCAGGGTCCAGCACAATCGACTCCCGCTGAATCCCATCAGCCGCAGCCTTCGCCAGGCTCGCCTCCAGCCCCATCTTTACCTGGCGCATCAACTCATCAGGATCCAATTTCACTGGCGCGCCCCACTCATCCGGCCGGCCCCGCGTGTGCATCAGCACTAGCCCACACCCCGTCGCTGCCGCCACGGCCTCCATTCCAGAACCCCAGGAAAGCCCACTCACATCGTTCACAATTTCCGCACCCGCGTCGATTGCCGCCCGTGCCGTCTCAGCCTTGTATGTGTCCACCGAAACAATCGTCCCCGGCCGTGCCCGCAGAACCCCCTCCACCACCGGCAACAGCCGCGCCTGCTCCTCCTCCGCGCTCACCGCCGGCTCAGCGCCCGCGTCCCCGCCAACCCGGGCCCCAGGCCGCGTGCTCTCCGCCCCAATGTCTACAATGTCCGCACCCTCGTCCAGCAGCCTGATCGCATGAGCAACGCTCTTCTCCGCATCTTGAAAAACGCCGCCATCAGAGAACGAGTCCGGCGTCACATTCACCACGCCCATCACCAGCGTCCGCCGCCCCAACTCCAGCGTCCGCGTCCGCAGCTCCCACATTGTTGCCGCTCGAATCAATTCCATTCCTTCCACGATCAATCCCAAATCCAACCGCCCCTACATCCTACCCGCGTCAGCTTCTTCAAGCCTCGTTTCCTTGCTGCTACACTTCCGATCATGCTTCTCCCTCGGCGTCTTTACCTAACCATTTTCGCGGCCACAATCGCTGTTGTCGCTCTTTCCGCCCAATCCCCATCGCACACGGCGCCGCCTCATCACCCGGCCACCAGCGCCGCCTCCCACGCCGCGCTCGCCAAAAGTCCGCTCGCCGGCCGCATCGCCGCCATCCTCGCCGACCCCGCACTCGATCAGGCCGAGTTCGGCATCAGCGTGGTCACCCTCGATGGCAAGCCCCTCTACGGCCTCAACGAAGCCAAACTCTTCATCCCAGCGTCCGACACCAAGCTCCTCACCACCGCAGCCGCGTACGGCCTCCTTCCCGTCGATTCGCTCACCTGGACCACCAATGTCGTCGCCAGCGGCGTTCTCGATAGCGAAGGCATCCTTCATGGAGACCTCACAATCGTCGGCTCTGGCGACCCTACACTCAGCGCCCGTCGCTACCCTTACAAGCCTCCCACATCCGCGTCGCCGCCAAGCGCCGAACCGGCCTCCACCCCCCCAACACAAGCCACTCCCCAGTCCACACCACCCGCACCCGAAGCCCCACTCTCTCCGTTGGGCGCGCTTGACCTCCTCGCCCAGCAGGTCGAGCAGGCCGGAATACGCACCGTCGAAGGCAACATCGTCGGCGACGACTCCTTCTTTCTCTACGAGCCCTACGGCAAGGCCTGGGCATGGGACGACCTGCAATGGGCCTATGGCGCTCCAGTCTCTGCCCTCTCGTTCAACGAGAACGCCATCGGCCTCGCCATCGGCCCCGATCCCGCCAAGCCAGAGACCACTGTTGCCTCCTGGACCCCCGACGTCGACTACTACACCCTCGACAACTCCATGGTCCCCAACCCCGCTGGCAAAACCGCTCGTCCCGGCATCGAGCGCCGCCCCGGCGCCATGCTCGTGCGCGCGTGGGGCACTGTCGACCCCGGCTTCCACGTAAACATCGCCGTCGAAGACCCCGCCGAGTTCACCGCCACCGCATTTGAACTTGCCCTGCTCCGCCGCGGCATCAAGGTCAAAGGCACCCCCACCTACAGCCACCGCTATCCCGAGGGCAACGGCGATTTCGAAGCCGAGCGCTCCAAGCCCATCCCAGGCCTCGCTCTTTCCTACGCGCCCACCGTCACCCCGCCTCTCGCCGGCCGCCGCATCTTCGCCACACACGACTCCGTACCCATCGCTGAGGACATCACCGTCGTCAACAAGGTCAGCCAGAACCTCCACGCCGAACTGCTCCTCCGCCTCCTCGGCAAGGTTCAGGGCGACGACGGCAGCATCGCCCAGGGCCTGCGCGTCGAGCGCCAGTTCATGCTCGCCGCCGGCGTCAACGATGCCGACTTCTACATCTACGACGGCTCCGGCATGTGCCCCTACAACCGCATCGCCCCACGCGCTTATACCCAGTTGCTTTCCTGGGCCGGCCGCCAGGGTTGGGGCAACAGCTTCCGCGAGTCCCTTCCCATCGCCGGCGTCGACGGCACGCTTATCAACCGCTTCACAAGCTCTCCGCTCAAGTCCAAACTCTGGGCCAAGACGGGCACCATGACCGGCGTCAACGCACTCTCCGGCTATCTCACCGCCCAGAGCGGCCGCCTCCTCGCCTTCTCCATCCTCGTCAACGGCCATCGCCCCGGCAGCGAAGCCGAGCTCCACGCCGTCGACCAAATCGCCGAAGCCATCGCCGCGGCCGACTAGCGAGTTATCATCAGAGCCAAATGCGATTCCGTTCTATTTCTTCTTTCTTCGTAATCTTCGCCTGCGCCCTCGGCCTCGCCGCCGCTCTCGCAGGATGCCGCTCCCTGCCTCCATCCAAGCCCGAGTCCCAGTGGACCGCCGAAGAAGCCCGCGGTGCCGTCGTCTATCGCCAGGCCTGCGCCCGCTGCCACTACCCCACCAACACCAACTCGCTCCACGGCCCAGGACTCCAGGCCATCACCAAGGTCTCGGCCATGCCCTCCGGCCAGCCGCCCACCGACGAGCGCCTCACCGCCGTCATCCTCCACGGCCGCGGCATGATGCCCGCCACTTCGCTGACCGACGACCAGCTGAGCGACCTGCTCGCCTACCTCAAGACGCTATGACGACAGACAACCGCGCCGACTCTCCCGGCCCCGGCCCCGGCTCAAACTCCAGCCCAGACCCGGCCAGCCAGCCTGCGGCCCCAACCCCGCAACCCTTCCTTCGCCGCGATCTGCTCCCGCTCCCTGCCCTGGCCGCCATCAGTCTCTACATGGTCGTTCTGGCCATTGTCGACGTCGTTGGCGTTGTCGGTGGCCAATTCCGCCCCATCTACCTTGTTCTCGCCGCCCTGTTCCTCGCCGCCGCCGGTGGCCTTCTCCTGCTCTTTCGCTGGGCCTGGGCTCTCACATTAGCCGCCGTCGTTCTTCTCGCCGGACTCTTCTTCTTCAAGTTCTATACCGACCAGCAACTCCCCTTCATCATCCAGGGCCTCATGAACCTCGTCTTCTTTCTCTACCTCGTCCGCCCCGAAGTCCGCGAAAAGCTCCGCTAGCGTCCTACCAAATCGTCTTGCATACGCCAGCTTCGCGAATCTTCTCATCGCGTGTAACCAATACACAGCCATCGATGACGGCGGTTGCCGCGATGATGCGATCCATTGGGTCTCCGTGAAACGGCGCGGGGAATGTCGCCGCACGGACCGCGATCTCCTCTGTGACTGGGATTACTCTGAATCGACTACCTATCAGGCGGAGAAATACCTCGTGCGGCACGTTCGGTTCGATTCGGCCGCGACGTATTGTGTTGGCGATCTCATACAGCGTCATGACGGATATCCAGGGGACCGTACCAGACGACTCGGTATTTTCGATGGCAGCTTTAGCCTTCGTGGATATCAGTTCAGGCCAGAGCGCGAGCCAGATTACAACATGGGTATCGAGCAGGATCACCGGGCGTCCTCGGACTCAATACCTTCCCAACCTTTGTCCGCCATTTGTTCCCACACTTCATCGGTAAATTCGGACGAGACGATGTCGCCGGTAATCGTTCCCATTCCCCGCATAAAGCCGAAAATGGATTCCGGCTTTTCTTCCCCTATCACTTCTCCAAGGGGCATCACGCGCGCCAACGGCTTGCCCCGCTTGGTCACCAGCACCGGCTTCCCCGTGGAGTTCACCTCCGCCATCACTGCCAGGCACTTCGCCTTGAACTCACCTGCCGCCATCGTCTTCATCACCCCACCTCGCCTGTTTTGAGTATATCTCGACCATAGTCATTTGACTATGGTCGAGATATACTATGGTCGACACTCGACATCTTGTATCGACCGCCCCATCATCCCTCCCGCTACAATCAACCTGTGCTCGCTTAACCTATGCTTGACCTCGTCCAAATCGCCCCCGCCCGCCAAGCCCCCGCTCCCAAACCCGAGTGGCTCAAGGCCCGCGCGCCCATGGGCGAAAACTTCCACGACCTCAAGCGCCTCGCCCGCTCCCTCAACCTCCACACCGTCTGCGAGAGCGCCCACTGCCCCAACATCGGCGAGTGCTGGCACCACAAGACCGCCACCTTTATGATGCTCGGCAACCTCTGCACACGTCGCTGCGGCTTCTGTACCGTGCCCAAGGGCCGCCCCGAGCCCATCGACTTCGACGAGCCCCGCCGCGTCGCCGAAGCCGTCGCCCTACTCGGCCTCGAACACGCCGTCATAACAAGCGTTAATCGCGACGACGATCTCCAGGGCGGCGCCCGCGCCTTCGCCATGGTCATCGAAGAAATTCGGCGCCAGGCTCCCGGTTGCCGCGTCGAAGTCCTCATCCCCGACTTTCAAGGCAATCACGACGCCATCCGCACCGTCGTCGAAGCCCGCCCCCAAGTCCTCAACCACAACACCGAGTCCGTGCCCCGCCTCTACCGCGTAGTCCGCTCCGGAGCGCGTTACGAGCGCTCTCTTGATCTGTTGCGCTACTCCAAAGAGTTAAGGCCCGAAGGGCTTACCAAGTCAGGCGTCATGGTCGGCCTCGGCGAAGAGACCCGCGAGCTCCTCGAAGTCTTCCGCGATCTCGCCGCGGTCGGTTGCGACATCCTCACCATCGGCCAGTATCTGCGCCCCTCGCGCGATCACCTGCCCATGGCCCGCCTCTACACGCCGCGCGAGTTCGCCGAGCTAAAAAGCGAAGCCCTCAAAATGGGCTTCCGCCACGTCGAGTCCGGCCCCCTCGTCCGCTCCAGCTACCACGCCCACGAGCAGGCCGCGTCCATGCGATTGGGCCCGGCTTAGTCGCGATTAAATTCCCGCTGGTGGCATGGCTCCGGGAAGCATCGTGAGCTGCCGCGAGTAGTTTGCGATCCTCACCCAATAGATGATCCACAAAACCAGAAATGCCCAGACTGCGACAAACCCAACCAGCGGAATCACCGTGCAGCATCCGCAAATGCTCATCGCCAAACCCACTGCCTGCCCCGGCTGCGGATCCGGATTCGGTATTCCTCGCCGCGCAAACTCATTCGCAAGGGACTTCGACAATGCCAGCACTACGAAGAAGCTGAACACAAGGTGGACCAACGGGATGACGAGCAGCCACACCAATCCCGGCTCCATCGTCCGCGAAGCAGGCGAGCACTGGTTCAGCGCCTTCTGCAGCGTGAGAATATAGAAGATCGCCGGGACCAGAAAAAACCCGCCGAAAACGAGAAACAGCACCATCAGATGCCATGGCTGTAAGAATTCGCCCATTCAGCAGTCCTCCACAATCTCAGTTTGCTGCAACCTCGCCGCGATTCTAGCCCGACTGATCTGGACGCGACAAGGAAGGGCTTCAACGATTCCGTCAAGACAGAGCGTCAATTGCAAGAAACTCCGCCGGAGTCACGATCTGAATTCCTTCGTACGGATTCAGCGCAAGCAGATCCTTGTCCCCAGTGACAACCACATTCGCGCCGGCAACAACAGCGCATTCAAGCATCATGTCGTCATTGGGGTCCCGGCACACATGAAGCGTTCCGGTGATCTCCACATGATGAGCCTTGGCGAGGAAGAAATCTAATCGATATCGAATCTCTGCGGGATCCCAGTCAAATTTGTCAGCGAGAATTCGGGATATCTCAGCCTCAATTTCGTCGCAAGTCGCAAGTGTGTGCCGAATACGCGCGCGTTCAAGAGCCAGAATTGGCCAACCTTGTCGCCGGTTGAAGTGCATCGCCGATACCCACACATTCGTATCCAGCACAACAATCATCAGGCCAGTTTACGGCTCTGGGCAGCCTCCCGCTCAGTTCGCATCTCCGCGCGCACCTCTTCAACCAGACGAGGGATGTCCTCTTCGGTGTATCCCCTCGGATTTCTCGTCTTGGCATACGCGCCCATGTCGTCGATGAACCTTGCAACCTGACGCTCGTCGTAGGCGCGGAACGCCTCGCGCATAAGCTCGCTCATCGTTCGGTTCTCTTGCTTGGCGAGTGCTTCTGCTGCGGCAGCCATCTCCGGCGGCATCGAAATCGTAAAAACTCGGGAACGGCGGGTCGTCGGCATTGGAGATCTCCTGTATTACATTGTAATGGATTCCATTACGAGTCTCCAGCCACCACGCGGCAAAGACATCCACGTCCTCATCCTGCGCCTAAGCTTGATCGCTCACCCCAACCGTCGCGTTTGATTACAATAGCCCTTGGCAACACAAGGAAGACCAAATGGCATCGTTTATGGATGGTAATCCCGCAACTAAATCGCTCAGCGCAGACCTCCGCCACCGTATGGACGGCGCAGTCACCACCTTCCAGGCCACCCTCGCCTCCACCCGCACCGGCCGCGCCAGCGTTCACATGCTCGATCAGGTCAAGGTCGACTACTACGGCACCCACACGCCCATCACCCAGCTCGCACAGGTCTCCACGCCCGAGGCCCAGCTCATACTCATCTCGCCCTGGGACCCCACCATCGTCAAGGAGATCGAGAAAGCTCTCCTCGTCGCCGATCTCGGCCTCAATCCTCAGTCCGATGGCAAAGTTATCCGCATCCCTGTTCCGCCCATGACTGAGGAGCGCCGCCGCGACGTCTGCAAGCACCTCAACAAGGTCCTCGAAGAACACCGCACCGCCATCCGCAACGTCCGCCGCGACGGCAACGATGCCCTCAAAAAAATGGCCCGCGACAAGAAAATCTCAGAGGACGAAGAAAAGCGCTCTCAGGAAGAGATCCAGAAGATGACCGACGAAGAAATCCGCCGCATGGAAGAACTCTGCCGCAAAAAAGAAGCCGAAGTCATGCAGGTCTGAGCGGTGCATCGCTCCTCGAGCAAAGCGAGCCTGTCAGCCCACTCCAAACGGCGCCACCACTGCCCGCTCAAGGCGTCCGGTCGGATGCGGTGCAGATTTGCTCCAGCCGGTCCGCAAGATCCTGGTCCATAAACAGATGTTGGATTAGCCCCCTCCGCACTGCCGCGTGAACAACCGGCGCTTTGCTGGCCCCAATTGCAAGCACAATCACGCCAGGAGGCCCGCCGTCGCGCGCGCGCAATGCGCAATTCTCAAGTTGCTTGATCTTCACTCCGGTCCATCGCCTCAGAATGCTCTTCACCTCGCCCATCGCCTTCTCATTCAGGTCTGGGCGGGGAATCACCGCGCCACACAAATCGCCGATCACCAAATCGTTCAGCTTCGTTCTCTCCACACCCGCCGTCTTGATCAGGCTGTCATCGTCAAAGCCAAGTGGACGCTCATGCGTCGATGTGCTGGTCAGCACTGCATCGATACGCTCAATCCAGGGCACACTCACTTCCGTCCCCGCGGGTTTCCGTCGTTTCGCGCCGAAGATCTCCCGATAGGCTGTGATCTTGTCAATGAGCTTATGGATCGCAGCGATTTCCGACTCGGACATGTCTGCCGGAATCAGTGCTGGCACCGCCGCAAGGGAAAGGGTGTGGCCCTGCCCCGGCTCCACCCCCGGGTTCAGAACCTCATCCAGCCTTGCCGCCAACACGCTGGATGAGTGCTGCGTGATGTTCTTCCCCAGCGGCTCGCCCAGCAACGGCACTGCCGTTCGCACGCGCTGGTCCGATTGCGATGCTGGCGCCACCCTCTTCATCGATTCAATTGAACTCGCCACCGTGTCGCCCCACGAAACACCGATCACGCTCGCCGACTCCAGAACCTCCAGTACATCGTCCACGCACGCGCTCGCGAACTCGTCAACTCGATGCCGCCATGCCGCTGCCGACGTGTTCCGGCTGTGGCTCGGGTAGACGTGAACCACTGGGCCCGCAAGTTTGGACCCTTGCGCCGCCACCTTCGACAGAATTTCCTTGAGCGGCGCCGGGCGAATTCTGGCTTGAATCTTCGCCAGTTCCTCCTTCGTCACTCGATCCTCTACGAATCTTGTCCTGGTTTCGAGGTATCCTCGCTGCTTGGCGCGTTGCACCATCCGCGATACAACCGGCTGGCTCATGCCGAGATTGCGGCCAATCGTTTCTTGTGTTTGCTGCTGTCCGTATAAATATGCGGTTGCAAGAATTTCGAGATGATCCACCTTCTTGGGCATGCCTGCCTCCCGTCGCGCAGTTCGATCATAGAATAATCCACCACGACATATGGAAATGCATAAATTCAAAATACCAAAATGGGTTGAATATTCCGATTATGTCCCAAAAAAAACATTCGCAATCGTCCATTTTTGGGTCCAATATGTCTTCTGCGTTGGGCAGGCTGCTCCGGGAGTTGCGCTAAAAAAGTCGCCATTCCTCCACCAAGATCGGACACGGTGCACCCCCTAAAACGCTACCTGCCATGGAGGCTAACATGAATTCAACCACGTCCCTTCAGAGTTGCGAAGCTCGCTTCGATCCCTTCTCCGACAAGGTGGTTCTCGTCGCACCAAAGCGATCCAAACGTCCAAATGGTTCCCCCGCATCCTCCGGAGATCGAAAGCTGCAATCCCCACCTCCGGCGGTCTCTTCGGCTTGCCCGCCCGATTGCCCTGGGGGCCACGAAGACCTCACTCCCCCGGCTGTCTATGTGTGCCCCGAGAGTGCGGCCCTGAACGCGCCGGGGTGGACAATCCGCGTCGTCCCAAACAAATTCTCTTGCTTCTCGCGAGCAGGTAGCAATCTGCATTACGAGCTCCCTGGCGGGTTGAGAGGGATCGAGGACCCCGCTGGCGCATGCGAGGTCGTCTTCGAGACCGAGCATCACAAGCATCCCATCCATTCCCGCTCTCCAGAAGAAATGGCTTTCTGCATCCGCGCAATCGTCAATCGATACCAGACCGCCCGGTTAGACCCTCAAGCCAGGTTCTGGTACGGCTTCAAGAATCTCGGCAAGGCTGCTGGCGGCACCATCGACCACGAACACTGGCAACTCTACACTTTCTCTTTCGTTCCGCCCGCCATCCAGGAGCGCTATGAGCGCGCCGCCCAGTACTTCAATCGAACTGGGCGCAGCCTTTACGGTGACCGCTTTGCCGCCGAAGTTGCCTCGGGCGAACGCATCGTTGCTGCCTCGCCCCACTTCCTCACTTTCGTCCCCTTTGCCGCCGGCATGCCCTATCAGATACGCATCGTTCCCAAAAGGCACACGGCCGATTTCTCCCGGATGACCGGCGACCAGCTGATCGACTTCGGCGTCTCGCTCCGCGATGCCGTCGCGCGACTCTGCGGAGTCATTCCGGATTTGGCCTTCAACATCGAGCTCCACACCGCTGCCTTCGAGCACGCGAGCGCACCCTGGTTCTGCTGGCACCTCGAAATTGTTCCGCGCATCACCACCCTCGCTGGTGTCGAGCTCGGACTCAACGTAATGGTCAATCCCGTACTGCCCGAGGAGGCTGCTTCAAAGCTCCGCGCGGTATCCGTCGGCTGAGCCTCCGCTCGCCGCCCAGTTGAACCCACGAGAAAGGACTCCCGACATCATGACCCCAGATGAAATCATCGTTCACAGGTTCAAGAACAAGATGCGCCAGCACTCGATCTTGATCGACAAGATCCATGACGTGCAATCCGATATCGAGGAACAATTGGAGAGGATCGCCAGGTCGCTCCCGCCTGACAAGTCTCCTCCCGACGGAGGCCCTGGCACCCAGGGAACCCGCCCATCCAGCGACCTCGAGGTATGGGAAAGCCCCAGCGGCAAGCTCACCTTCTCCTTCAACATGCAAACGCCCTTCTACCTGCCCCGCAGGTTAGGCAAGGCGCTCCTCTTTCTAGCCACTGCACCCGTGGAAGACACACCCAATGGACCTCGCCTTGTCGGCTACAGACGAAGGACCGAGATCCAGGCTCATCTGCAAAAATCCGCGCGCCCCGGAATTACCATCCGCTTGCGCTACGTCAACAACGTAACCAGCCTGCTCACGGCCGCGCTTCTTGAAAACACGCACCGTGACCTGATCAGGATCGACAAAGAATCCGGGAACGTTGGGCTGCTGCTCAAGGTCGGAGGTTTGCGCGGCCTCGAATCAACCTCAGCCCATAAGTGGCTCTGATTCCGGCCTGCCGCCAACACGTCCCAACCCCCGCCGTCCTGACACGACGACCTGAGCGCCCCATCTTTTCGCTGCCACATCGCGAAAGGATCGGGCGCAAGCAGTTCACGTTCCTGCCTCTTGGACTGGCTTTCGCCGCGCTCCCTACGGATACATCCGATGCAGCGTCCGCGCAAACGGAATCGTCTCCCGCACGTGGTCCAGCCCGCAGATCCACGCCACCGCCCGCTCAATTCCCATTCCAAATCCCGAGTGCGGCACACTGCCATATCGCCTCAGATCGAGATACCACTCAAACGCCTCCCTCGGCAGCTTGTGATCCTCGATCCGCTGGCTCAACAGCTCGTACGACGACACACGCTGCGACCCGCCAATAATCTCCCCATACCCCTCCGGCGCCAGCACGTCTACGCACAGCGCAAACTTCGCGTCCTTCGGGTCCGGCTCCATGTAAAACGCCTTCACGTCCGCCGGATACCGGTTCACCATCACCGGCCGGTCAAACTGCGAACTCAGCCACGTCTCGTCCGGCGAGCCAAAGTCGTTGCCATACTCAAAAGGCGCTTCCAGGTGCCCATCCTTGTGTGCCTGGTTCAGCATCTCCACCGCCGCGTCGTAGCGCAGCCGCGGAAACGGCGGCAAAATCGCTTCCAGCTTCGCCTTGTCGCGCCCAATCACCTCAAGCTCCGGCCCACGATTCTTCAGCACGCTCGTTACAATGTGCGACAAGAACTGCTCCGCCAGCTCCATCAGCCCATCCAGGTCGCAGTACGCCACCTCCGGCTCAATCATCCAGAACTCCGTCAGGTGCCGCCGCGTCTTCGACTTCTCCGCCCTGAACGTCGGCCCAAAGCTGTAGACCTTCCCCAGCGCCAGCGCCGTCGACTCAATGTAGAGCTGCCCGCTCTGCGTCAGAAACGCCGGCTCCCCAAAGTAGTCCACCGGAAACAGCGTCGACGTCCCCTCGCACGCCGCCGGAGTCAGAATCGGCGGATCGGTGCGGATGAACCCATTTGTGTCAAAGTACTCCGCCGCCGCCCGCATGATCTCCGCCCGTATCCGCAAAATCGCCGACTGCCGCGGAGTCCGCACCCATAAATGTCGATGCTCCATCAGGAAATCCACGCCGTGTTCCTTCAGCGTGATCGGGTAAGGATCGCTCTCCGGAACCCGCTGCACCACCTCCACGCCTTCCACGTCGAGCTCGTAGCCGCCCGGCGCGCGCTTGTCCGCCCGCACCTTCCCGGTCACAATCACGCTCGACTCCTGCGTCAGCCCCTTCAGCGCCGCAAACACCTCCGGCGCAACGCTCTTCACGTGCGCCACCCCCTGCACCGTCCCCGTCCCATCGCGAAAAATCGGAAACACCAGCTTCCCACTCTCGCGCAGGTTATACAACCACCCCCGCAGCCTCACCGTCTGCCCCTCATGCTGGCCAAGCGTGGCAATGGTCGCCACTGGTATGGCAGCGGACGCCGCCGCTGTTACGGTTGTTTGCGTGTTCGCCTCTGCCGCAGGTGTTCCTGCTGAGGTCTCTGGCACTGAAGTCTCTGGCACTGAATCAGACATAGATAAATTCCTCAACCAGCCAGCCCAATCACCACCGCCAGCCGGACTCTCCAGCATAAACCGCCCCGCTGCGCTGAGGGGCCGCTCGCGGTTGACTGCCCTCCGACAACACCGACCGTCAAGGACTCCCCGCTTTCAGGAAGCAGCCCCGCGCGAATTCTGAATAGAGGTACAATTCCTGATCTAGTTCGGAGACTTGTAATGAAGACCGTTTTGACTGCACTTGCACTTGCTCTGCTTACTACTGCGGCAATGCAAGGGATACGCGGAAGTGCCCAGGAAACTCCAGCAAAACAACACAGGCCCCCTGCGCCATTGCAAGCGCAGCGCCCACTGACTCAATTTGATCGCTACTTTTCGTTTCGGGCCGGCCAAGCGCGCTCATACATTGTCCACGGCGAATCGGGGGTTGGCTCTGGACAAAATGTCCATTTGGAGCCGATCCAAGGCAGTTACACCGAAACCGTTCTGTCAGTCCGAACAATCGCACCTTCGATACGAATTGTTGAGGTCAAAATAGTTGGGAGCGGGCCCTACCATACGGACTGCATCAATGATGCCGCTGATAAAAAACGGCCCGCATGGATTCTTTGGTACGTAGCGCATGATAACCGCGTGTTCGAGGTGTGCACACGTGAGGGTGTGGACGCGCTGGAACGCAACCTGCAAAGTTCTCCTTCCGGCCTCAACTCAGTAGACGGTCCCGAGTATGTGTTGCCATTTCAAGTTGGCGCTACATGGGGCGCAGACCCTGACACGCCAAAACGAGAGGACACCTTCTATGAATGGTCTGTAGAGGAGAGGAGAAAGGCCAAAGTTCCCGCAGGCAAATATGAAGGTTGCTTTCAAATGATCTATCGGACGATCCCAGATCACTTGTTACGAACGGTCTGTCCCGGTGTCGGTCTGGTTGCCGAAGAGTATACGCACCACGGATGGACGAACCACTACCGGATCGAACTTGCGAAAGTGACGTCACCAGAAAACGCGAGCAAGTGATTGCACCTAAGATCCGCCTACCACCACCGCCAGCGCCTCATCCACCGTCGGGCATTCATACCGAAACCCCGCCCCCATCAGTTTCCCCGGCACCGCCCGCGTACTCCCCAGCAACGCCTCATCCGCCATCTCGCCAAACATCAACCGCAGCGCAAATGCAGGCACCGGCATCACCGCCGGCCGATGCACCGCCCGCCCCAGCGCCCGCGTAAACTCCGCATTCGTCACCGGATTCGGCGCCGTCACATTCACCGCCCCGCTCAGCGTCTCAGTCTTCATCGCAAACACAATCGCCCTCACTGCATCCCCAAGCCCAATCCAGCTCATCCACTGCCGCCCCGACCCCAGGCGCCCGCCCAGCCCCAGTCGAAACACCGGCAGCATCTTCTTCAGCGCACCCTCCCGCCCCAGCACCACCCCCAGCCGCAGATGCACCACCCGAATCCCCGCCCTGTCCGCCGCCTCGCTAGCTGCTTCCCACTTTTGGCAGATCTCCGGCAAATACCCCTCGCCCGCGCTCGCCCCCTCATCCAGCACCTCATCCCCGCGCTCGCCGTAGAATCCCGTCGCCGAAGCCACCAGCAACGTCTTCGGCGGCCGCCTCAGCCCCGCCAGCAACTTGGCCAGCACCCGCGTGCTCTCCACCCGGCTCGTCTCAATCTCGCGCTTGTAATCCGCCGTCCAGCGCCTCTCACTCAGGTTGACCCCAGAAAGATGAACGGCGGCTTCCAAGCCCTCCAGGCAATCGATTGGTCCCCTGATCGGCGGACTCTGGCTGGGGTCCCATTCGATCTCGCTCGGGCCGCGCGCAGCCCGCCGCACCAGTTGCACAACTCGCGAAGAGCATCCCTCAGGGGCTAAAGCCCCGTTCATTTTGTCGGTGCTATCGGCACGGCTAAAGCCATGCCCTGATACAGAGCTTCTCCCGCCGAGCCTTTCCAAAGCTTGTTCAACTCCGTTTTCAGCCAGCGCCGCCCGCAGCGCCGTCCCCACCATCCCGGAGCTGCCCGAGCAAAGCACCCGCGCCCCGGAACTTCCCATACCGGCTCCGTCCTTATTCGTGAGATCGATTGTCTTTTCCCCCTGATGAATACAATAGCCGCTATCCACCAAACCGATTTAGCCCCACAAGAAAAACTTTTGATCTTGGCAACTTTTGCCTCAAAGGAGCATCCTATACCTACCTCAGGAGGAACCCATGGTCGAGCCGGTGTTGATCAAGACCGAAGAAACTCAGAAAACCCAGGTCGATCCCGAGACCGCCGAGCGCTTCATTGCGGAAAAGCACATTGGCGAGCGCATCAAGCGCCTCCGCCTCAAAAAGTCCATGGGCCTGGTCGAACTCGGCAAGCATACCGGCCTATCCGCCAGCTTTCTTTCCCAGCTTGAAACCGGCCGCGTCGTCCCCACCCTCCGCAATCTCGCCCGCATCGCCATGGTCTTTTCCAAGGACCTGTCCTACTTTTTCGAGTCCGAGCCCACCGCCCTCTTCCGCGTTCATCGCCGCAAGGAGCGGGTCCGCCTTCCCCAGACAGGCGTCGATCTGCCCACATATTTCTTTGAGAGCCTGGGCTACATGGTCCCCGACCGCCACATGGACCCCTACTTCGCCGAGTTCATTCCCCTCACCCGCGATATGCTCCCCAAAGCCCACATGCATCCGGGCTTCGAGTTCCTCTATCTCCTCAATGGCGAGCTGTGTCTCCATCACGGCGAACACCAATGCGAACTCGAGCAAGGCGATGCGGTTTACTTCGATGCCGGTACGCCTCACTCCTACGAGTGCGTCGGCAAAAAGCCCGCTGAAGCCATCATCGTAACCATGCACCAACCCCCAGCCGTCCAGCCGCTATCCCTCCGTCCCGTCGGCGTCGTGACTCCCGGCCGTGTGGCCCCCACCACGCCAGCCCGCCCCGCTCGCCCCCGCGAATAGGGAATGCCGGTCTTTCTACAGATTTCCGTGCCCCATCCATTCGCGCTCTTTGCGAATGGGTGGGAGATCAACATTTCTCACATCTGCAAGAACGCGGAAAACGCTCTTGTCGGCGCGGTATCCTCAACCAAGACCTATCCCCATGCGCCTAATTCTCCCCGTTCTCCTCCTCAGCCTTCTTGTCCCCGCCTCAGCGCAGGCTCCGCCTCAACCTGCGTTGCCCGATCTTTCCACCGCGGAGGCCCTCGGCGCCGATCTCTTCGCCAACTCAGGCGCGGTCGGCATGGTCGTAGTCGTAGTCCGCGATGATCAAGTCTTCTTCCACGGCTATGGCGAAATCGCCCCCGATTCTCACATCGTCCCAACAGCCGATTCCGTCGTTCGCCTCTGTTCGCTCACCAAAATCTTCACCACTGACCTGCTCACAAAGCTGGTCAAGCAGCAGGTAGTCAAGCTCGACGACCCGCTCCAGCGTTACGCGCCAAAGCACACCCTCGTCCCCACAAACCACCAGTCCATCACGCTCGAAGACCTCGCCACCCACACCTCCGGCCTTCCTCGCGAACTCGGCTCCCGCCCCCGCAAGATCCCGCCTTTTGCCTATCCCGACTTCACCGCCCGCTGGCAGTGGCTTCCGCGCCAGAACCTCGCCGCGGTCCCCGGTTCTGAGGCCGTCTATTCCAACGTCGGCTTCGACCTGCTCAGCGACGCCCTCGAATCCGCCGCGCGTAAACCCTATGCGGCGCTTCTCGCCGAGCAAACCCTGAACCCGTTAGGCATGAGGCAAACCACCTACTATCCCAATGCCGTCCAGTGCGATCGCCTTCTCAAGGCAACGCACGACGATGGCCTCTGCGCCATTACCGAAGCCACCGAGGGCAGCGCAGGCCTCTACTCCACATCGGCCGACATGGCCACCTGGCTCAAATACCTGCTCGGCACAGGTCTTCCCGCGGTCCCGGCGCAGGACCCCGCTGCCCAGGCCGTCTACCTCGACCCGGCAAACCTCAAAAAACAAATCGGCCTCGACCATGCCGGCAAACCCAGCGGTATTGGCCTTGGCTGGATGCATCTGCTCCCGGCCAACGATCCATCCCACATCATCCAGAAGACCGGCGGCGGCGCGGGCTTCACCAGCTACATTGCTATGATTCCAGCCCATCACACGGCCATCTTCTTTTCATTCGCTGAGGGCGCCGGCTGGAAGCAAAACGTCTTCAAGGAAGCAAACAACATGCTGCTCGACCTTGCCGGGCTGCCGCCTTTGCCCGAGGAGCCTTTCAAGCCGAAATCAAGGCCACATCCGAAGCGCCATCATCACGCAGCGCAAACCTGACAAAACTCCGCAGCGAAATCCGGCTTCCCGCTCACCCTTGCACATGGTCAAAGTAGGTCTGCACTTCAAGCCAGTTGTTCACGCGCGCATGCCCGGTCGCAGTCAAGTTATGCGGCGCGGTATACAGCAACCCTTGCCCCGTAAACCGCTCCAGGTTGCGCGGCAGATCGTCGATCAGGTAATCCGCCCGCAAAATGCTCTTGTTGCCGCAGAAGACATAATGCTGCGGCGGAATGAATGCAAAGTGCCGCTGCAGCCATCTGTACTTCGGCCCCAGCGAATTCGGCACTGTCATTGCCTGCGTCGCAATAAAAATCTCGAATCGCTTCGAAAGCTCTTCAAGCACTTCCTGGGAGCCTGGAATCACGTCGAGAACCTCAAAGAAGTCCTCTGCATCCAGGAAGGCACGCAGCTCCTTCTGCCGGTCGGCGGGAGCAACTTCCCACAACCCCTTGCCCACCAGATCTTCAGGCGTTACTTGTTCATCAAAAGCCTGGTTGTAGCGGCGCAGGTGCTCGGCCAGCGTATCGGCCATCACTTCATCCATGTCAACGCAGATCCGCAACACGTGCTAGTCTCCCGCGTGCGATTTGCGGACCGAATGTCCGGTCTGCGGTGCGGCGGCAGGCAGCGGCTCCTTGGGTGGGGCTGCCAACGCAGGATCAAAATAGAGCATCCGGCCGCAACTGTCACAGGTCAGCAGTTCGCCCTCGCGCAGTTGATTCCACATCTGCGGCCTTACCCCCATCCGGCAGCCATTGCACTGCTGATTCACGGCCTTGGCCATCGCCGTCCCGCGTGATCCGGTCAGCCGGTCAAAGCGCGTCAGCCACTCCGGCTCGATCAGCTTCCGCAGCGCCTCGCGCTCGCGCGTGTGCGCAGCCAGTTCCGCGTTCAAATCCCTTTGCCGTAATGCGATCCGCTCGCGCGTCTTCTCCAGCGCCCCGGCCAGAGTTTCTACTTGCGCGCGCTTGGCTGCAAGCGTTGCCTCCAGCGTCTCAGTCCGCTCCATGCTGGCCAGCTCTTCGTTCTCCAGCCGGTCTATCTCGTCGGTCGCAAACCGGATCTCATGCTCAATCGCGTTGGCCTGTTCCGGCGTCTTCACGTCGTCGAGTTGCGCTCGGAATCGTGTTGCCTTCTGCTTGTGCCCGGTAATCTCGCGCTCCAGCCTCGTGCGCAGTGTCTCTTCCCGGCTCAGCGAGTCGCTCGTCTCCGCAGCCTGCTTCTCGGCCCCGGCCAATGCGCCTAAAGCCTGAGATATCTCACCTGGCAACTCGCGCAACTCTTTGCCCAGTCGTGCGCGCTCTAATTCCACGCCTTGCAGCTTCACGAGGTTTTCAATGTGCTCTTGCATCCGTATCACGAAGTCTACGGCATTCCCCGTCTAACAAGCCACTGACTGCATCACACGGCATCCAACCTCATGAGGGCCAATGACCGGCTCTGCGAGAATAGTTCCAGCGCGGGAGGCTCACTCTTTGACGGAACCACCCACCCCGTTTTGGCGCAGGCACAAAGGTCTCAAATTGGTCGCATTGTCGATTGTCCTTGTCCTCATCGTGCTCGCCGGTATCGCTGCGTTCCTCCTCCATCGAGCCGAGCCCTTCGTCCGCGCACGCATCGTAGAGGCCCTCCAACAGCACTTCCATGCCCGCGTCGAGCTCGACAGCTTTCACATGTCGCTCAAAGACGGCCTCAAGGCCGAAGGCCGCGGCCTGCGAATCTGGCCTCCGGCTCAGGTTGAAGGTGTCAACGTCCCCGCCGACAACCCGCCGGATCGGCCCCTCATCTCCCTGGCCGAATTCCGCTTTCAGGCGCCACTCCACTTTGAACGCGGCAAGCCCTTTCACATCTCCACTGTCGAGTTGAAAGGCCTCGAAGTCCATCTCCCGCCTCATTCTCACTTCATCCATCGCGCTGCCGTGCCCAATTCAGCCACATCTGGCTCTCCCGCGTCATTTGAGATCGAAACCATCAACTGCACCGGCACCAACCTGGTTCTTGAAACCGACAAGCCCGGCAAGCTTCCCCTTGAAATCCCCATAGCTCACCTCACCCTCACCCACGTCAGCTCCACCGGCCCCATGGACTTTGTCGCCGACCTCACCAATCCGCTCCCACGAGGCGCTGTCCACACCACCGGTAGCTTCGGTCCGTGGGTCGTCGCAGACCCCGGAGAGAGCCCCGTCGCCGGCCAATACACCTTCGACCACGCCGACCTCTCTGACTTCAAAGGCATCGCCGGAATCCTCTCCTCCACCGGCCAATTCCAGGGCACCCTGCGCCAACTCACTGCCGACGGCCAGACCAATACTCCCGACTTCCGTCTCACCGACTTCGGCCCCCCGCTCCCCCTCACCGCCACCTTCCATGCTCTTATCGACGCCACCAATGGCGACACCGTCCTCGATCCCGTCGACGCTACTCTCGGTCATTCCCACTTCACCCTTCACGGCCAGGTGGTTCGGGTAAAGCCATCTCAGCCCACATCTGATTCAGCCTCTTTCTCCTCTACTGGAGACGCCGGCTCCTCTTCCCCGGCTCCCGTTCCACTCGGCCAGGGCAAAGACATCGACTTCAAAATCGACATCGATCGCGCCCGTATCGAAGACTTCCTGCGCCTCACCAGCCACTCCGGCCCACCCGTTCTCACCGGCAATGTCACCACCAAAGCGCGCCTCCACATTCCTCCCGGAACAGAACCCGTTGAAAAGCGCCTCACCCTCAACGGATCTTTCCTCATCGACCAGGCCACCTTCACCAGCCAGAAAATTCAAGACGGCATCCGCCAGCTCAGCCTGCGTGGCCTGGGACACCCAAAAGAAATCAAATCTACTGACGCTGACAGCATTCGCTCCACCATGCTCGGCAACTTTCAGCTTTCCAACGGCGTTGTCACCCTCCCCGAGCTCACCTACACCGTCCCCGGCTCCACCATCAAGGTCAGCGGCACCTACGCCATCGACGCCGGCGCAATCAACTTCACCGGCACCGCCGACATGGAGGCCACCGTCTCGCAAATGATCGGCGGCTTCCTCGGCGCTCTCGCCAAACCCGCCGATCGCTTCTTTAAGAAAGATGGTGCGGGAACGGAACTCCCCTTCCACGTATCAGGCACGCGCGATGATCCCAAATTCGGCATAGACTTCAACCGCATGAAGAAAAAGTCCGCGCCCCAGTTTGACCCATCCTCCAACCCGCCCGCGGATCTGTACTCCCGCCCCGAACGCTAACCCCGCTCGCTGATTCCGCCCGAGCTGTTCTCCGCCTTCGTTCCGCTCTGTGTCAGGGCACGACTTCAGTCGTGCCGATAAACGCCACAAAATCTGTGGGCTTTAGCCCCTGCTAAAGATGGCACCTTCGTGAACAGCGCTTGCGCAGAGGTTCCTGAATTCCCCTGCTGACCCCGCCTGCGCAGTTCTCCGCCTCGTCGCCCTCTGCTAAAGTTTTCTCCTATGAAAAAGCGCGGCCTCCACTCACTCCTCCTCGCCATCTCATCTCTGCTCGCCTTCTCCTCCGCGCCCATCGCTTCCTTCAGCCAATCGCCAGCCCCGGCCCAAACGCCACCCGCTCCCCCCGCCTGGGCACAGCCCGGCTCCGCCACCCACACCCAGGTCGCTCCGCCCTCTGACTTTCACCGCCCCGCCACCACCACCGAAACACCCATCGGCATCTTTCAGGGCCAGTCCGACGTCGGCTCCGCCCTCGTCCCCGGCAGCGCCACCTTCGACCCCGCCAAAGGCGAATACACCATCAACTCTGCCGGCTACAACGTCTGGTATGTCCGCGACGAGTTCCGCTATCTCTGGCGTCGCGCGTCCGGAGACGTCTCCCTCGCCGCCGATGTCCGCTTCCCCGATCCCAACGGCTACGGCGACCGCAAGGCCGTCCTCGTCATTCGCCAGAGCCTCGACGACGACGCCAAAGAAGTGGTCGTCTCGCTCCACGGCGGAGGCATGATCTCCATCGCCCAGCGGCCTCAGAAAGGCCTCCGCGTCAACGACGTTGAATACCGCATCGCCAGCCGTGGTGGCCGTCCCGGCGGCGAATCGCCCGACAGCCTCGTCACCATCAACGCCCGCCGCATCGGCCTCGAAAAGCACGGCGACGCCTTCACCCTCTGGGTCTCGCTCGACGGCGAGCCCATGCGACCGTTCGGCCCGCCCATCCACCTACCCTTCGACGCCCCCTTCTACGTCGGCATCGGCTTCTGCTCCCACCTCCCCGACAAATCCGACACCGCCATCCTCTCCAACGTCCTCCTCGAACCCGCCGCCGGAAAAGTGCGGTGACTACCGAACGAATCAGCGACTGGAGTTGGCTAGTCCCTTATTCGAGAAAGGCAGCTATTTTTGTCTGGAGAGAGCTCGGTCTGCGGGTCCAACATTCCCAAAGAACGAGAACCTTCCATCCGCCTTTGCGAAGTTTTCTAAGGTGCTCTCGGTCCCTCTCAGCGTTTCTCTCCCGCTTGCAGTCAGCCGAATTCTAGAGCTCCGTCAACGTGACCTCGACGCCAGGTTCTCCGTTGGGCTTGCTTCTCGGCTTTGCCAATTCAGCACGTATCCGAGCCAGCTCCCTTATCGCGTCCGTGATTTCGTAGCTACCTATTGGGCAAAAACGATATCCCCAAATATCGCCGCTCGTGAATGTGTCGGGATGTCCCTTCGGCACGCGGAATTCAGCGGGCTGCAAGTCGCGCAGCTCGATTTCTGCGCGGGCGAACCCCCAGTCCGGATCAAATTCCGCTCCTACCAAGGGCAACCCCGGGCATCCTAGCAATTGACCATCCTCCAGAAACTGAACCTTCACGGCTAGTAGCGCGTTGCGCATCGATTTACTTGACATGAGGAAGACCTCTGGCGGCCGTTCTCTCTCGCTGCACTCTTGGCAGATTCGTTCGATATCTCCGATTCGCATTTCAGTCCCGACAATTCCGTACTGCGCTTGCAGCGGAACGCCTGTGGCCTCATTAATCATGGTCCGTTTCCCCCTTGCGATAGCTACACGGTTGTAAGCCAAGAGATCTGGACGACCACCCTCTCGACCTTTCTGAAATGAAGATTGCAAAATAGCGGATTCTGGAAGATCTCGTGTGAGGGCACCTCGCGAAAGTTCTTCACAACAAAGAGAAAGAATCGATCCTTCAGCGTGGAAGCGACATCGTACTCTTTTGGCGTCATCGACAGGCTTCCGGTCTGCTCTCTCAACCCCTTCACCTCCACGGCTAGGAAGTCCTTCTGGTCTTGCTCTCTGCGAAGGCGAAAGTCGTATCCGCATCCGTGACGCGTAGTATTCTCCACGAGACACCCTCTAAACTCGGCCAGATCCCCGCAGAATCGCTCAAAGTATTGCTCGGCAGCAAGGCCGGTAATCAGCCGCTGCGCGAAGGTGGTCGTTCCCTGGCCACCCTCTTCGACTGGCAGAGCCGTGCCCCACGCGTTTTCGTCGAAACTGAAGAACGACCTGACCAATAAAGTGAAGGACTCGAAGTCGAGGTCCTTATATTGCTCGAAGACGGCACGGCAATACTGGCGTGTAGGCCTCTTATGCCATCCCTTCCGGGGATTATTCGGGAAAAGCGGATCAAATTCGTCTCGATAGTTCTTTATCGAAGCAGGCCGAGAGCCCAATGCATACCCGATCACATTAAAGGCTTCAATGAAGCTATCGAATCCCAGTTTCCTCACGCCGAGAGAATCGTATTTCGAAAGATACAAGCCAGATAAAATCAGCTTCTGCCTCGTTGCGATCCCCACCGGCGTTCGATCGGCCCTCACCATTGGTTCTTTGTCCTTGGCTCTTCCGAGGTACCCAACACACCGACAACACGCCTATTCAAAAACGTGCAGGCGATGAAACGGATTCCGGCAGGATGGAAATCGCTTGGAGCCAATATACTAGCGCGGTCGCGGCGAGTCAAAGGGGTCGGCTCAGCCAGATCGCGCGACTCCAGTCGAGCGAGGAGCTCGTCTCGCCTTGCCCCCCATCCCCCCTCCGTGTTTGACTGATCCCGCATAGAAGGCGGACCGCACCCATGCCCTACATCCTCGCTCTCGACCAGGGAACCACCAGCTCCCGCGCCATTCTCTTTGACCAGTCAGGTGCCATCGTCGCCGTTGCCCAGCACGAATTCCAGCAGTTCTATCCCCAGGCCGGCTGGGTCGAGCACGACGCTAACGAGATCCTCACCTCTCAGTTCAGTTGCGCCGTCGAAGTCCTCACCAAGGCGGGCGCGCGCCCCCGCGATCTCGCCGCCATCGGCATCACCAACCAGCGCGAAACTGTAGTCGTGTGGGACCGCGCCACCGGCAAGCCCATCCACCCCGCCATCGTCTGGCAAGACCGCCGAACCGCCGCCAAATGCGCAGAGCTCCAGCAGTCCGGCGTCGCCGACGACGTCTCCAACCGAACCGGCCTCGTCCTCGACCCCTACTTCTCCGCGACCAAGGTCGCCTGGATTCTCGACAACGTCCCCGGCGGTCGCGCCCGCGCAGACAAGGGCGAGCTGGCCTTCGGCACCATCGACACCTGGCTCATCTGGCACCTCACCAGCGGCCATCGCCACGTCACCGACGTAACCAACGCCTCCCGCACCCTGCTCTACAACATTGTCAAGGGCGAATGGGACCCCGAACTCCTCCGCATTTTCAACATCCCCGCCAGCGTCCTCCCTGAAGTCGTCTGGTCCAGCCAGAAGGTCGGCGAAGTCACCACCACCCTCGGCCTCGGTGGCGCTCAAATTGCCGGCATCGCCGGCGACCAGCAAGCCGCGCTCTTCGGCCAGCTCTGCTGGAATGCAGGCCAGGCCAAGAACACCTACGGCACCGGCTGCTTTCTCCTCCAAAACATCGGTGCCAGCTTCGCCCGCTCTTGCAATCGCCTCATCACCACCGTCGCCGCCAGCGCCCATCAGCGCCTCGAGTACGCATTCGAAGGCAGCATCTTCATCGGCGGCGCAGTCGTCCAATGGCTTCGCGACAACCTCAAGCTCATCGGCTCCTCAGCCGACGTCGAGGCCCTCGCCGCCAGCGTCCCTGATACCGGCGGAGTCGTCTTCGTCCCCGCCTTTGTTGGCCTCGGCGCTCCTCACTGGGACCCCCACGCCAGCGGCATGATCATCGGCCTGCGCCGCGGCACCACCCCCGGCCACATCGCCCGCGCCGCCCTTGAGGCCATCGCCTTCCAGGTTGCCGACGTCCTTGAAGCAGTCCAGGCCGAGTCCGTCCCGCTCGACGCACTCCGCGTCGATGGCGGCGCTGCCGTCAACAACCTGCTCATGCAGTTCCAGGCCGACATCCTTGGCGTCCCAGTCGTCCGCCCTCTCGTGACAGAGACCACTGCCCTGGGTGCTGCCTATCTGGCAGGGTTAGCTACAGCCTTCTGGGCTAGCCCCGATGACTTAGCCGCCAAGCGCCAGGGCGATGTCCGATTCACTCCAAATATGGACCCGCAGATCCGCGCCACCCGACGTGCCGAATGGCAACGCGCCGTCGAACGCTCCAAAGCCTGGACCGAGTAAAGCCTGCTTGGAATAATGGTTGCCCTGAGGAATGCTTCTCGCTGAAATTTCGCCAAAGCTCGTCCCAATTAACTCTGCATCCCCATCCCTACGCCAATCATCTTCCTACCAGCACTTCCCCATTCCCCCGGAGGCCACCCATGCCCGCAACCTGTACCCACATCGCCGACCACCTCAAAAAAGTGAAGCCCAGCTCCAAGGGCTGCGAAGATTGCCTCAAAACCGGCGGCAAGTGGGTTCACCTCCGCATGTGCCTTGAATGCGGCCACGTCGGCTGCTGCGACTCATCCCCCAATCGCCACGCCCGCGCCCACTTCCACCAGACCCAGCACCCCCTCATCCAATCCGCCGAAAAAGGCGAAGACTGGAAGTGGTGCTACATCGACGACACGTACATCTAGCAGCCGGACAAACAACATCTTTGCTATCATTTAGTATGGCAACCGCGCCGAAGCCCCGTGTCAAGTCTCCCGCGCCTCATGCTCCTCAGGTCGCTGCCGCGACTGCCAGCCGGGCTCTTGTCGGCTACCGCGCCCTGGTTGCTCGCACGGTTGAAGCTTTTGGGGACGAGATCAAGGCATCCAAATGGCTCTCCCTGCCGAACAAGGATTTGAAGGGCATGACTCCTCTTCAGCTTGCCCAAGCCAATGGCTACAGTACGCAGTCTCTTGAGCCCATCCTCACCCGCATCGAGCACGGAATCGATTTTTGACCCCGGACGACCTTCAGCTCGACCCCGGCGTCTTTCTCACCCTGCAGCCTCTGATTTTGTACCGACTTGCAAGGAGGAGGTATGCCAACCTTTCTGGTGTCGGTGCCGCCGCGTTTCCAGGGCGTTGGAATCGAGCGGGTAAGGAAGCGATATACACGTCCACAGAAGTGGGCGTGCCTGTTCTCGAACGCCTCGTGCACACTCCGAAGGACATAATCCCATCAAACCTTGCATTGATGAAAATTCGAGTTGCAGGCGATTGGGAGATCCACAAAAACGCACTTACCGACCGGCGATCAAGCGGTTGCTTTTGGCTTTACAGAAGTATCCGCGAAGCCAGAATCGCTTTCACCGCTGGAGAACTCATGTTTGCCCTTGGCATGAGTCCGTTCGCAGTAGCTCTCCCATCGGTCATCGTTCCGGCATGGAACGTAGTCCTCTACCCGGAGGGAACGGGCTTCTGGGATCACGTTTCGCTCGAAACCGTCGAGCCGTTTGAATTCGATCCGCGACTATTTCCCGACGACGTGCAGACTGAATGAGCGTAGCGCGTTCGAACCGCTAATGAAGTCGCAAGCCATCTGGAAGCTTGTGCCCTACGCCATCTCCACTTCAATCCTCTTCTTCTCCGCGTCCAGCTTCACAATCTTGAAGCTCCGCACCTGCCCCGTTGCCAGCGCCTCCGCCTTTGCCCCAGCTGCCGGCGCATTTCCCTTCCACTTCGACTTCAGCATCGACGAAAGCGCCCCCAGGTCCACCTTCCCCTCCGTCGCAGCCGCCGTTCCCGCAGGCGCCGCTCCCACTCCTGCCTTGCCCACCCCGCAGGCCGCCTTGATACCCTCGCCCAGCTCCGCCACCGCCGAATCTCCGTTCACTTCCACCACCCGCCCTGAAACAACATCCCCCACCTTGTGCTCAGCAATGTACTCGTCAATGCTCGTTGGCACCAGTTGCTTCATGCTCAGCTTGATCTGCCGTTTCACCGCATCCACAGCCAGCACCTGCGCCTGCACGCGTTGCCCCACCCGCAGCACGTCCGACGGATGATTGATCCGACGGTCCGCCACAATCTCGCTCACGTGGACCATCCCCTCCACGCCCTCGGCCACCTCAACAAACGCGCCAAAAGCCATGATCTTGGTCACCGGCCCTTCCACCTGCGATCCAACCGGAAACTTCTTCTCCGCCTCTGCCCACGGATTGCTCAACGCGTGCTTCAGCCCCAGCGCGATGCGCTTCTCTTCCGGCTTCACGCTCAAAATCTCTGCGTCCACCATATCGCCCGGCTTCACCACGTCGCCCGGATGCCGCACCTTTTTGCCCCACGACATCTCAGAAATGTGGATCAGCCCCTCCACGCCCGGCTCAATCTCCACAAACGCGCCAAAATCCATCACCCGCGTCACCGGGCCCTTCACGCGTTCGCCCACCTTCAGCCGATCCGGCACAGTGGCCCAAGGCTCCGCCTGCAGTTGCTTCAAGCTCAGCGAAATGTTTTTCGTCGCCGGGTCGATCTTCAGAATCCTTACCGTGACCTCCTGGCCCACCGAAACCACGTCCTCCGGCTTCGCCACGCGGCTGTGCGCCATCTCGCTCACATGCAGCAGCCCGTCCACGCCGCCCAGGTCCACAAATGCTCCAAACGGCACCAGCGTCCGCACCGTCCCCGTCACCGTCTCGCCTTCCTTCATCTCGGCAAACTTGTTCGCCATCAGCCCGCGTGCCTGCTCTTCCTGCACCACGCGCCGGTCCACCACCACGTCCTCTTCCGTCACGTCCAGCTTGGTGATGCGGCAGGTAATCTCCGTCCCCACCAGCTTTTCCAGCTCCGCTGCGTCCTTCGTGCCGCTCCTGCTCGCCGGCATAAACGCCCGCACGCCTATATCAACCGTGGCGCCGCCTTTGCGCACTTCCGTCACTGTTCCCACCACCGCCAGCTTCTCAGCGAACGCCGCCTCGATTGCCGACCAGTCCCGCACCTGCGCCACCTTGTGGCGCGTCAGCTCGTAGTAGCCTTCCTGGTTGCGCCCGGTCACGGAGACGTTGAATACGTCCCCCGCCTTCACGCCTTCGCCATTGCGCTCCAGCGCCGTTCGCGGCAACACGCCTTCAGTCTTGTAGCCAATATCCAGAAACACCTGATCGGCGGTCACGCTCACGACCGTCCCCTCAAGCTGGCGCGACTGAGCCCCCGGCGCAGCCTTCGCCCGGTGCGAATGGCTTTTCTCAAAGTCCTTCAGCAGGTCCGCGAACGATTCTGTGGGCTCTTCCTCAACCTCAGCGGCTTCCTCCTGAACCACGGCCGCAGCAACTACCGGCGTCGCAGCTTCAGAGGAGGGAACTTCGGGCTTCTCGATCTCTGGCGCCGAAACTTCAGGCGTTCCAACCTCTGGGGTCTCTTCCCGAACTTCAGGTATTGGAACTTCAGCCGTCGAAGCTTCACGCTCCGGAATCTCCTGCGTGGAAATCTCAGCGGTCGGAATCTCAGTCGTGGAAACTTCAACGGTCGGCAAGGGTTCGTTCGGCAGCTCAGTAGTCATGATTGTCTCGACTCTCATTTTCCCATGCTCGGCACACCGGCGTATGACAGCCAGTCAGCAGGCACCAGTTTTGGTGCGGTAGACACATCCCCGGCGCGGGGTTGAGAATGGCTGTCGAAGTTCGGAGTCCGAATTGAACACATCCCAAATCTCCCGGCGCAGCTTTGTGCGCATGAGCGCTGGTGCGGCAGCCGTAGGCGCCGCTGCTAAAGCCGCCATCGCGAATGCAACAATCCTGCAGCCCACCTCTCTCGCCGCACCGCAGGACTCCGCCTCCGACTCCGGTCGCAAAATCCGCTTTGTCTCCATCGGCACCGGGATTCGCGGCTGCGACCTGCTCCGCTCCGCCCGCACCGTCCCCACCGGCATCTGCGTTGGCGCAGCCGACCTCTATTCAACCCGCCTCACCGCCGCCAAAGAAGCCTACGGCGCCGACATTCCCACCACCGGCGACTACCGCACGTTCCTCGATCGCAAAGACGTCGACGCCGTCATCATCGCCACCAGCGACCATCTCCATCGCCGCGTAACCCTCGACGCAGTCGCCGCCGGCAAAGATGTCTACTGCGAAAAACCCATGTCCCACACCGTGGCCGACGGCTTCGCCATGGTCGAAGCTGTGCAGTCCGGCCGACGCATCTTCCAGGCCGGCAGCCAGCGCGTCAGCTCCATCCTCTACGAGAAGGCCCGCCAAATCTATGCTTCAGGCCGCCTCGGCCAGGTCCATTTCGTCGACGCCCAATGGAATCGCAACTCCCCCGGCGGCGCATGGGTCTATCCCATCCCCCCCGACGCCAGCCCGCAAACCATCGACTGGGACCGCTTCATTCAGGACGCGCCTCCTCATCCCTTCGATCCCATTCGCTTCTTCCGCTGGCGTCTCTTCGCCGACTATGGCTCCGGCCTTGGCGGCGATCTCTTCGTCCATCTTCTCAGCGGCATGCAGGTCATCACCGGCATCAACGCTCCCGCCACCCGCGCCTACTCATCCGGCGGCCTCTATCACTTCAAAGACGGCCGCGATTTCCCCGATCTGCTTGAGACCATCTACGACTACCCCTCCGCAGATGGCGGCTTCCAACTCCACCTCCACTGCAACCAGAACAATGCAGACGGTGACGAGCGGCTCAGCTTCTTCGGCTCAACCGGCACTCTGGTTGTCACCGGTAGATCCGTCACCTTCACCCCACAGAACGTCACCCCTCAGTTCGAAGGCTACGGCTGGAACGGCATGACCCAGGCTCAGCGCCAGCAGGGCATGGACGAGTGGCATGCGGCTCATCCCACGCCGCCTCCGCCCTTCGACCCCACCGGCGAAACCTTCAGCCTGCCCAAGGGATACGACGACACCGCAGTCCACATCTCCAACTTCTTCCGCGCCATCGAGACTCGCCAGCATGTCGTCGAAGACGAGGTCTTTGGCAACCACGCCGCCATCGGCTGCCACCTGGCCAACTACTCTTACTTCCACCACAACGTGGCCATGTGGGACCCGGCCACCAAAACCATCAAAGGCTGAAGCCCTGACCGCTTGAGGTTGTACGAATGATGGGTGCCCCACCCTCGCGACGTTTTTTGCTTTTGTCGCTAGGGTGGGAAACACAGAATCAAATGGTCAACGACCGAGTGCCGCCCGGAGAACCCAACCATGAGCTCTGTTTCACGAAGGACCTTTATGCAAGCTTCCAGCGCTGTCGCTGCCGCCGCCGTTCTCGGTGCCGATCGCCTCGCCGCCAAGCCCCTCAGCCTCCCCATCGGCCTCCAGCTCTACAGCGTCCGCGAGCTGCTGCCCAAGGACTTTGACGGAACGCTCCACAAGCTCCACGAGATCGGCTACGTCGAGGTCGAAGCCGCCGGCTATTACGACCGCACCGCCCCGGAATTCCGAAAGGCCATGGACCAGGCCGGCCTGCGCTGCGTAAGCACCCACCATCCCCTCGCCCCGCTCCGCGCCCACCTCGACGAGTTCATTGAATACGGCCATACCCTTGGCCTCGAATACATCGTCTGCCCCTCAGCCATGCACCGCGACCCCAACGCCAAAGGCCCCCTCACCCTCGACGACTGGCACTTCGTCGCCGGCGAGCTCAACCGCATCGGCGAAAAAGTCAAAGCCGCAGGAATGTCCTTCGGCTACCACAACCATACCCCTGAGTTCGGCACCGAAGCCGGCGTCACCTTTTACGACGAGCTCCTCCGCCTCACCGATCCCAAGTTTGTATGCTTCGAGATGGACTGCGGATGGGTCCACGCCGCCGGTCGCAACCCGGTTGACTACATCAAGAAATCCCCCGAGCGCTTCCCGCTCCTCCACGTGAAAGATGTCGCCAAGCTCGCCTCAGGCGAGTTCCAATCCTCCATCCTCGGCATGGGTACGCTCGACTACCGTCCTATCTTCCACGCCGCCACCAGCCTCAAACACTACTTCATCGAGCAGGAAGAGTTCGACCGCGACATCATCGAATCCCTCCGCCTCGACGCCGACTACATGCGCAAGCTCGACCTCTAGCGCCGATCGCCCTTCCACGCTCTACGGGTGCCCCATTCTAGCCGCGTTTTAGTTTCTCGCGGCTAGGGTGGGAAACCACAAACCCCGGGGTGCCCCAGGTTCGCGAGGGCCGCGCCAGCGGTCGAGCTAACCTGGGATATCTATTGCTTTTTATAGTCTTTCCATCTCAATTCACCGATCACGGGTTCCCCAGGTCCGGGGGGTAGAGATCCATCGCATTTGGGGACCTTGGAGTTATTTGGCCTCTTTCTGCCAGGTCCTCCATACCTCCCGCCGCTCTTCTCCCTCTTCCCTTTTCCCTTCTCCCTGTTCTTCCATCCGTTACCCTTAACTCATGAACATCTTCGACGAAAAGCGCGCCGAGCTCGACCGCTACGAGTTCATGATGGGCCCTGAGCGGGGAAGGCTCGCCGTAGCCATGGACCTGCTCACCGACTCCCTCATCATGGTCGGCCAGCACGGCGTCTATTGCGCCTCAACCCGAAACCCTTCGAAGCCAGCCCTCGACCTCCAGGCCGTCCTCGCCGGCATCGATGGCGCCAAAGCCCTCATCCAGTCCGTCATGGAAGAGATCCGCCTCCAGCGCGAACAGGCTCGCTCCTGACGCATCTCAGCCCCAAAACAAATTCAGCCGCTCCCGGATTGGGGCGGCTGGCTCTTTGATCCCTAAGTTGTTCATGGTGCGCCCGGAGAGATTCGAACTCCCGACCTAACGCTCCGGAGGCGTTCGCTCTATCCAGCTGAGCTACGGGCGCGCTCTTCAAGAATAGCGCATTTTTGCATTTAGAATGCGTTCGAGCTGCTCGAGCCTCCTGCCCAACTTCAGAAATCGCTCACGGCGCATCTCCCCGCCCGCCCCTTCATCCAGTTAAACTTATCCAGGAGGCCCGCTCCACAACCGCGCGCCTCAGACAAGGCTCAAATGCACTTCGATTGGCATTTCACGGCAATTCAGGTCCTCTGGACCCTCACCTTCGCGGCGCAGCTCGTCCTCATGGTGGTTCTCCTTGGCCGCGACCGGGCTCACCGCTTCCCCTGGTTCACCGCCAGCATCGTAGCCGCGGCTTTCAATATGCTCTGCCAGCGTGAGCTATTCCAGCGCCTGCCCCCGCTCACTTTCGCCACCGTCATCATCGTCCTCTCTGACGTTGTGGCCCTCCTGGGCCTGCTGGTCATCGTCGAGCTCGCCCGCCAGGCCTTTGTCGGAGTGCGCCGCCCGCAGTTCATCGTCAACCTCGTCGGGCTGCTGCTGGTCACTGCCGGCATCATGTCCATGTGGGGCCTCTGGCCCTCTTGGAAAACCCTCACCGCCGAGTCTCAGGTCGCCGCTCTGCGGGTCCTCCAACTCATCGCTCAGAAGACCGCCTTACTCGTTGACCTCTTAAACATCGAGCTTGGCCTCATGGTCGTCATCTTCGGCCGCCATTACAAGGCCCCCTGGAAGAGCCACATCCAGCGCATCGTCATCGGCCTCTCCACCATATCCATTGGCAGTCTCGCGGTCCCAACCATCTGGCAGTTTATCGCCAAAAGCGCAGCTCCCCACAGCCAGGCAGAACTGCAGAAGGTCCTCGATCTCCGTGACAGGCTCTTCAATGCCAACCGAGCTCTTCAAATCGCTGTCCTCGTCTGGTGGATCGTCTGTCTTTGGTTAAATGAGCCGGGGTCCGCCGCCTCTGCCCCGCCCTCCGACCCGGATGTGCCTGCTGAAGCAGAAGCGCTCGCCGAACCCACTCCAGACGAGCCTGCCACCAGCTAATCCCATTCGCAGCGCAACGAAATGCACCTTGCGCAAGCAAAACCGCGCTTGCCTTGGCTAGGCGCCTGAGACTCTGCTGGGCCCAAAAGCCTGGTATCAGGGCACCGATTTATCCGTGCCGCAAAGCTCCTCAATTCGAGCTTGGGCTTTACAGGTTACGGAATAACTCGCTGGAGTCGAGGCTTTGTATCAGGGCACGGATTCATCCGTGCCGCAAAAGCCAACAAAATGACAAGGGCTTTAGCCCCTGCGGGATATTCCTCGGCGCCCTTCGCCTTCTAATAGGAGTCTTTCCGCAGCCTCTTTAGCCCCTGAGGCATGCCTTTCGCAGCGCCGTCCAGAAAAGCCCTAGATATGGCAGCTAGCCTGCCCACGCTTCTCCAGGTACCGCTGGTGGTATTCCTCCGCCCGCCAGAAGGTCTGCGCCGCTTCCACCTTGGTCACAACCCGCTTCGGCTTGTATCGCCCTTCAACCGTCAGCTGCTCAATCTTCGCCTTCGCCGCTGCTTCCTGCTCCGGTGAGTGAAAGAAGATCGCCGACCGGTACTGAGTTCCCCAGTCCGGCCCCTGCCGGTTCAGCGTAGTCGGGTCGTGCAGCTCAAAAAACGCGTCCAGCAGCCGCTCATAGCTCACCTCGGACGGGTCAAAATCCAGCTCCACCACCTCGGCGTGCCCGGTTGAATCCGTGCACACGTCATGATAGGTCGGACGCTCCAGGCTTCCGCCCTCGTAGCCCACTGCCGTTGCCTTCACCCCCGGTATCGCGGCAAACGCTGCCTCCACACCCCAGAAGCATCCTGCTCCAAATGTCGCCTTTTCCATGCTCATGCTCCTTCAGATGCTTCTAAGCCGCATTCGGTATCAGCGCTGCCCGTAACCAGTCGTCCCGGTCCCGCACTGTGCCCACACTGTGCCCCATTCATCGCAGCTTTATCGCGATGAGTGGGATCGTAGCAATCATTGCCACCTGGCCTAATCCCGCCGCTTCCCGCCCGGCTTCCCCTTGAAGCCGCCACCCGGCCGCGGCCCTGACTTGAATCCCGGCTTCCCTCCAGGTCTTCCGCCCGGCTTTGGCTTCCATCCCGCGCCAGCCGGCTTACCCGCCCTGCTGCTCGGCCTGGGGCCCCCAGCGCGTGGTTTCCCGCTGCTGGTACTAGCCGCTCTGGGCAATCCACCCTCTCCCCGGAATGGCCGAGGAGAATCACCGCGGCCGCTGTCAGCTCGGCCAAAACTCGGCCTGCCTCCACTCGCCCGCCCAGTAAACCTCGCTCCACCACCTCCGCTCGTCCGCCCGGCGCCACTGCGGCCACTATCCGGCCGCGGCGTATAAGGCCTTGGTTTGAAATCCCGGACCCCACCACTGCGCTCCTGTCTGGAACCCCCAGGCCTCGTATCTTCGCGCCGCTCCGTATGCTCAACAGGCTCAATCCGCAGCCGCGAAGGCTTCCGTGGCTCAAAGCTCATCGGCTCATCAACTTCGCGCGCAGCCGGGAGCCGCGGCTTGAACTCCCGCTTGAACTGCGGTCTCTCGCTTCCGCCAGCCTTCCGCCCAAATCCACCTTCAGGCCGCTCTCCGGACTTCTTCCACGCTGGCTTCGCGCCAAAGCTGCCCCCACCCGAGGGCTTATCAGGAAAACTCCTCCCAGCCGGCTTGTCTCCGAAGCTTCGGTCTGCGGGCCTCTCGCTGAACCCACCACGCGGCTTGTCGCCAAAAGATCCGGTCCTTGGCCTGTCTCCAAAGCTGCCGCCTTGCGCAGGCTTGCCCGCGAACGGCTTGCCAAATGCCGGCTTTGCTCCATACGTACGGCCGCCGCTAGGCCTGTCTCCAAAGGACTTCCCCGCAAACGGCCTGCCCGGCCGCTGGCCTTCGCCAGCCGGACCCGCGCCACTCGCTCCCGCGCCAAACCGCTGCGGCGGCCTTGCTGGTCTTTCGTCCCGCTTCCATTCTGGCCTTGCTCCCGAGCTCTGCCCAGGCCGATCTGCGCTCCTCCCAAATGCGGGCTTTCCCGCCCCAAACGGCTTGCGCTTCTCAAAGGTTTTGCCCGCGAACGGACTGCCTTCGCCCGTCCTGCCAAACGGCTTCGCCTCGAAGGTCCTCCCTTCCTCAGCCCCGGTCTTATACGGCTTTGAACTCGCCGGCCTGCGCTGCGGAGCTGCACCGCCAAACGCTTTCTTCCCCGCGTCCTTCTTCCACGCCCCGGGCTTCCCGCCTCCTGGGCGAAACGCCGGCTTTTCCGGCGGCAGCGAGTCCTCAAACCTCACCTTGGTCGCCGCTTTGTTCCTCGCCGTCTTCAGGGTCCCGTCCGCCGCCTTCCGCAGCAGCATCAGTTCATGCTCATCCAACTCGCGCAGTTTCCCGGGCTCTTGGTCGAGAACCAGCGGCCCATAGCCCACCCGCCTGATCTTCTCCACAAAGTGCCCAATCTCTTCAAACATCTTGCGGAGCTCGCGATTTCGACCCTCCACAAGCACCACTTCGTACCACGGGTTATCTCCGTGCTTTACCTGCCGAATTCGCGCCGGAGAGGTGCGCACCCGTCCATCGCCAGGTTTGCCCTTGTCGATCGACACGCCAGCCCGCAACCTGTCCAGCTCTTCCTCTGTCGGCACGCCCGCCACCTTCACCAGGTAGGTCTTCTCTACGCCCAGCGACGCCTTTGTCAGACGGTTCGCCAGCTCGCCGTCGTTCGTCACCAGCAGCAGCCCCTCGCTCAGGTAGTCCAGCCGCCCCACCGGGTAAAGCCGCTCGCGCATCTTTTCAAAGAACTGCATCACGGTCGGCCGGCCTTCAGGATCCTTCACCGTGGTCACAAATCCCCTGGGCTTGTTCAGCACAAAGTAGCGCAGTCGTTCTGCACCATGCAGCAGCTTTCCATCCACGCGAATATGATCTCGCCCACCATCGGCCTTGGTCCCCAGCTCGGTCACAATCTTGCCGTTCACCTGCACGCGGCCTTCTTCAATCATCTTCTCGGCCGCCCGCCGGCTCGCCACTCCCGCCTGCGCCAGAATCTTCTGCAGCCGCTCCAGCTTCGCCGGCGGCCTGGCCTCGGCCTCTTCCTCAGCTTCTTCGCCTATCTCTTCCGCGTCGTCCCCGCCGGCATCTTCATCCGTCTCTTCCTCGGCCTCAAGCTCTGCCTCTTCCTCCGCATCTGCCTCGTCATCAGCCTCAGCCTTTGTCGCCTCAGCCTCTTCCTCGCTGCTCACTGCCACCGCAGCCTCGCCGTCCGTCTCATCGCCGATCGGGTCTTCGATCGCTGGCAATGTCGTCAGCTCCTCTGCGGCCGCTTCCTCGCCTTGCTTCAATTCAGGCTCTACGGCTTCGGGCAACTTCTTCTTTGCAGTCCGCTTAACAGCAGTCTTCTTAACAGCAGTCCTCTTAACAGCAGTCTTTTTCGGGGCAGTCGTCTTCTTGGCAGGCATTGCTGCACTCAGTTTCTACCCGCTCTTGGGTTCAGGCGCAGCAGGCATGGCCTCGGCGGGGTTCACCCCGCCTTGATTCACTTCGCGCACGACGCAGGCTTCGTTGCCTGGCCGGCTACATTACTCGGCAATATTGCTTGGCTCTGCTATCGGGTCCTCGGCCGTGCTCAATTCGAACTCAGGCTCGCCTTCAACGCGAGTTTGTGCGGCGGACCCCGATTCGGACCCCTGTCTGTCTTCTGGCCCCGATGCCGCTTCCGGCTCTTCCAGTTCCGCCGCCGCCATCTTCTCAAACTCTTCCATCGAAGGCAGTTCTGAAACATCCTTCAATCCAAACCGCAGCAGAAACTCACGCGTCGTCTTGTAGAGAATCGGACGCCCGATCACCTGCTTGCGACCCGCCGTCGCAATCAGCTTCCGCGCCAGCAGCGACCCAAACACACCCGACGAGTCCACCCCGCGAATCTCGTTCACCTCGGGCGCAGTCACCGGCTGCTTGTAGGCGACTACAGCCAGCGTTTCTAAAGCGGGAAGAGAAAGCTTCATCGCCGGCTTCAAACTCTTCACAAACATCCTCACCGCGTCGTGGCACTCCACCTTGGTCGCCATCCGGTAGCCGCCCGCAATCTCCCTGATCTCCACGCCGCGCTCGTCTGACGTGTACTGCGCAATCAGCTCTTCAATCAGCCCCCGCAGAATCCCGCGAACCTCGCGTTCCCTAAGCCGCGCATGCTTCCGCGCCTCTGCCTCGGCCGCTTCGGCCGTCTTCGGCTGCTCCTCGCCTGCTGGAGCCGCCTCTTCGTCCGCGCTCGGAGCCCCTTCAGCGCCCTCTGCTGCCTCAGCTTCGGCTTCCGGCTTCGCTTCCGCTTCCGGCTTCGCTTCCGCTTCCATCACCAGCGGCAATGCTTCCGGTCCCGGCGCACCTTCCTCGCCCGTCTCGGCGGCGCGCGCCGCTGCCTGCTCCGCCTTCCACTCCAGCGCCTCTCCGGCAAACAATGCGGAGAGCTGTGCCAGCGTTACTGGCTCCTCCGCGGCATATATCACTGCTTCAAGTTTGGCTTTCAGACTCATTCTGCGATTCGCATCCCTGCTTGGTGCGTCATTTCCCGGCTCCTCACATGCCTCTGTCCGGAAAATGCATCGCCCCGGAACCAACGTCCCAAGGTGGCCCTTCCATCACAAAAAAGCCACCCGCCAGCTTGGGAGCCGTGAGGGTGGAGTCGCGGAACCTCTCTTTGTATCGTACCGGAATCCGGGCCCTCCTGCGGACCCCTTGCGCCCCATTCCGAACCCGGCCCGCAGACCCCCTGTCCCCATCCCCCAAAAATGCAATTGCGCCCGCTCTTAGCGGACGCCTCTTCCCGGAAACCCAACCACCTTACTGCACGATCCGGCTGA
>Ga0302282_1000317_pt1 | contig 37472 bp, 41 predicted proteins | sample III_Fen_E1_3_FD_198763 | JGI IMG/M metagenome (GOLD analysis project Ga0302282, IMG submission 198763) | Peat permafrost microbial communities from Stordalen Mire near Abisko, Sweden - III_Fen_E1_3 | ecosystem: Environmental > Terrestrial > Soil > Wetlands > Permafrost | place: Sweden: Abisko... | reverse complement strand
GGCCCGTCAAGTTGGCACTCATTGCGAACTCACGAATGCCGTAGTGGAATTGACGGCCCCCCGGATTGGTCGAACTCTGGACCGACAACGCCGACAGCGTCATTCCGGTGTTGTCCGTGAGGTCGGCTGAGCCCGCGGTGAGCCCCGGTGTTTGGACGGCGTAGCAATCCATTGCCCGTTGCATCGCCTTTCGAGTCGCTGCCAGGGTGCCCGCGGCGAAGGGTTCTGGCGACGTGGTCACGGTTGCGGCGCCATTGTTGTAGAGCTGCTCGAGCAGTTTGGCGCCCTGCGCCCCGGATGACGCCACGCGCGCCTCCCAGGCCACACGCGCGTCGCGCTGGGCTGACAGCGTCTCGACCAGGTGTCCCGGCAGGTCGGGGTCGAAGGTGAAGGCCACGTCCGGCACCCCGAGAATGGCCTTGGCTTCGGTGATGACCGACGCTTTGAACGGATTGCCGTGCGCCTCGCGAGTGTCCATCATCTCCGGTGATGGAAAGGCGATGTGCGAGCGTACGACAATCAACGTCGGGCGCGACGTCTCGGCAATCGCTTGACGCATCGCGTCTTCGAGGACGTCGAGGTCGTTCGCCTTCTCACCCACGTTGATCACGTGCCAGCCGTAGGCCGCGAAGCGTGCCTCGGTGTCGTCGTGGAACGCCAATTCGGTCGCGCCGTCAATCGTGATGTGATTGTTGTCGTAAAAGATCGTCAAGTGGTCGAGTCCGAGCGAGCCGGCCAGTGACGCCGCCTCGTGACTGACCCCTTCTTCGAGGCATCCGTCGCCGGCGATGACCCACGTGCGGTGATCAACCAGGTCCGGGCCATAATCGCTGCGCAGGATCCGTTCGGCGATCGCCATGCCGACGCCGTTGGCGATGCCCTGACCGAGGGGTCCGGTGGTCACTTCGACGGTGGGGGCGACACCTCGTTCGGGGTGACCCGGCGTGCGCGAATGAGGTTGGCGAAAGGCTCGCAAATCATCGGGCGTCATGTCGTAGCCGAACTCGTGGGCGAGGGCGTACTGCAAAATACAGGCGTGCCCGTTACTCATGATGAAGCGGTCGCGGTCGCTCCACCCGGGATCCGTCGGATCGTGACGCATCACGCGTCCCCACAGCGTGACGCCGAGTGGTGCCAGGGCCATGGCGGTTCCGCTGTGGCCAGAGTTGGCGGCCGCCGGAGCGTCCATGGCCACCGCGGAGATCTCGCGAATGGCCCTGCCTTCTAGATCGTTAGCGCCGGGAAACAGAGTGTCAGTCATGCTTATGAGAGTAGTGAATCCGTTCGCGCGCTGGGGCGTGGCACCCACGGATAGCCTTTGGCGATGGCCCTCCAGATCCCGCCGAACTGTGATCTCACGTTGGGCCTGACGTGCGTGGAGAAGCGCGCTGACGCAACGACCGTCTGGCGAATGCGCGTGGACGAACGCTTCCTCAACCCGGCCGGAATCGTCCAGGGTGGATTCATATCAGCGATGATGGACTCGGCGATGGGCGCCTCGGCCGTGCTGAGCGTGAAGGATCGCAAGGTCTACGTCGCCAATACCGAGATGAAGTCGTCATTTCTTCGACCGGTGCGAAACGGCGACGTCCTGACCTGCACGGCCAGCGTCTTGAAGCCCGGCAACGTCGTGGCGTTTCTTCAGGCGCGAATACTCGACGACCGGGGAGACCTCGTGTCGACCGCGAGTTCCACCTACCTGATCAAAGAGCGTGGTGAGTAGGCTGAGATCGTGAAAAAGGCCACGTGGCGCAAGTTCATGCGCGGCAACTCGGTCCAGCGAGACCTCGACGAAATCAAGAGTCTGGCTCTTCGTTACATCAAAGAAGAGACCATCCAGCCGATCAAGGACATGGGCCGTTTCGTCGCGTGGGGAGCGCTCGGCAGCCTGCTCGTGGGCTTTGGCTACTTCTTCTTGCTCTTCGGCGCACTGCGATTCCTGCAAGACCAGTTCAAGGTCTTGGACGGCACGCTGTCCTGGATTCCGTACTTGATCGTGGTGGTGCTGGCGACGCTCGTCATCGCTCTGACCCTCTGGCGAATCGTGAGCGGCACGGCCAAGCGCCGGCTGAAGGACACGAAGTGAGAGAGCAGTCGGCCACGCGCCAGCAACTCGAAGCCTCGATCCGCGCGTTGCTGCCGAGCCAGGCGGACATCGATGAGTTGACGCCGTCGAAGAACTCGGCCGCGTCGATAGCCGGCGTCGGCGGCATCATGACCGGCTACGTCTGGGGCCGCTACCGCGGCCGGCAGGTCCGCAAAAGGCGCGAGTCTTGATGCTGAAGCGGGTCTTCGGTTTCGCCGCGGCGACCGCTCTGGCCCAGGCGTGGGCGAAGAAATCTCCGAAATGGCTTTCGCTCGCCGGAGCACTGGTGCTCTTCCAATTCTTGGACTCGCGCGCCGCGCGTAAACCGGCTCCAAAAAAATCGGCCAAATGAACGCCGCCGTCTTGAAACTTGGTGAACGCGTGATGCTCATCGACGCCAAGGACCGCCACTACCTCATCACGCTGCGCGAGGGCGCCGAGTTTCACACCCACGCCGGGATCGTCCAGCACAACGACGTCATTGGCGTCCTCGAAGGATCTCTCATTCGTGGCAGTACGGAACGCAGCTTCCTGGCCCTACGACCAACGCTGTCCGACGTCGTGTTGAAGATGCCCCGCGGCGCCCAGGTGATCTACCCCAAAGACCTCGGGACAATTCTGATGCAGGCCGACGTGGGTCCGGGCATGCGCGTGCTCGAAGCCGGCGTGGGCTCCGGTGCACTTTCGATGACGTTGCTACGCGCGGGCGCGATCATCACGGGATACGAGATCCGCGAGGATTTCGCCCAGCAGGCGACGAAGAACGTCCACGACATGCTCGGTGCCGACGTCGCCTACGACGTGCAGATCCGTGACGTGACGATGGGTATCGACGAGACCGACCTCGATCGCATCATTTTGGACATGCCGGAACCGTGGGACGTCGTGAAGCACGCCGAAGGTGCGCTGCGGCCCGGCGGCATCCTGCTGGCCTACCTGCCGACGATCAATCAGACGCAGTTGCTGCGTGAGACGTTGCGTCACCATTCCTTCGGTCTCGAAGAGACGGTCGAGATACTGCGTCGAACCTGGCACATTGACGGGCGCTCAGTGCGACCGGATCACCGGATGGTCGCCCACACCGGATTCATTACGAGCGCTCGCCGTTTGGTGAAGCGCGTCGAGGGTATCTAGTCGTTTTCGATGAAGATGCACTCACCGGGGCACTCTTCGGAGGCCTCGGTGACGGCGTCTTCCATACCGGCCGGTACGACCGCAATGCCTTCGGCTCCGCCGGGCGCGCTCTTCACGTCCGCGCCCTCTTTCACGTAGGCCAGGCCGTCGTCGAGCAGGGTGAACACGTCGGGGCAGATCTCTTCGCAGAGACCGTCTCCGGTGCACAAGTCCTGGTCAATCCAAACCTTCATTTAATGGCCCTCCGTGGCGAGATGTGTCTAGTAACACTAGCGGGCCACTTCGAACGCACGTGACTTTCACTGGTGTGCCGCACTCACCTAGGGTGACGTTATGGACCGTTCCACGCCTTTCGGCAGTGACGACATTCCGGAGAACGACGACCAGATCGTCGTGAGTTCTCCGCGCGACTCGACCATGAGTGACGTCGAACAGGCCAGCCGACGCATCGAGATGCTCGAGGAGAAACTGCTCGAGGCTCGCGGCGCCCTCGCCCAGAGCCGATCCAACAACGAGAAGCTCACCATCACGATTCAACAGACGCGTGATCAGATCGCGGCCCTTCGTGACGAGGTCGAAAAGCTCACGCAACCACCCGCGGTCTACGGGACCTTCATCGACTTCAACGACGACGGCACCGTTGACATATTCGCCTCCGGGCGCAAGATGCGCGTGGCGCTCCACCCGGGCCTCGACCCGGGCCAGATCGACCGGGGTAATGAGGTCGTGCTGAACGAGTCCTTCACGGTCATCGGCGTTCGCGAGTCCGACGGCCAGGGTGAGGTGGTCACCGTCAAAGAGGTGCTGGACGAACGGCGCGTCCTCGTCTACGGACGCGCTGACGAGGAGCGAGTCGTCGAACTCGCCGACTCGCTGCGCCACGTGAAGCTGCGAAGCGGCGACGCGCTCTTGCTCGACATGCGATCGAATCTGCTGGTCGAGAAACTGTTGCGTCAAGAGGCCGAGGAGCTCATCCTCGAAGAGGTCCCCGACATCACCTACGCCGACGTCGGGGGACTGGACAGCCAGATCGAGGCCATCACCGACGCCGTGGAACTGCCCTACCTGCACCGGGCGCTGTTCAACGACTACGACCTGCCAGCACCCAAGGGCATATTGCTCTACGGCCCGCCGGGGTGCGGCAAGACGCTCATCGCCAAGGCGGTAGCGAACTCGCTCTCCCAGAAGGTCGCCGAACTCACCGGCAACCGCAACGTGCGCTCGTACTTCCTCAACATCAAGGGCCCCGAACTGCTCAACAAGTACGTCGGTGAGACCGAGCGTCAGATCCGCGTGGTCTTCCAGCGCGCCCGGGAGAAGGCCGAAGAGGGTGTGCCGGTCATCATCTTCTTCGACGAGATGGACTCGCTCTTTCGAACCCGCGGCACCGGCATCAGCTCGGACATGGAGTCGACGATCGTCCCCCAGCTGCTGGCCGAGATTGACGGCGTCGAGTCCTTACGCGACGTGATCGTGATCGGCGCCACCAACCGTGAAGACCTCATCGACCCGGCGATCCTTCGTCCCGGCCGCCTGGACGTGAAGATCAAGATCGAGCGACCAGACGCCGACGCCGCCGCGCAGATCTTCCAGCGCTACCTGCACAGTGAATTGCCGATCGACGAATCGTCGATCCGCGAACTCGGTGGGGGAGACCGGGCCAAGGCCATTCAGGTCATGATCGAAGAGACCGTGACCGACATGTACCGCATCAATGACGAGAACCGATTCCTCGAAGTCACGTATCAGGGCGGCGACAAAGAAGTGTTGTACTTCAAGGACTTCGCGAGCGGCGCCATGATCGAGAACATCGTTCGTCGAGCCAAGAAGCTCGCGGTGAAGCGCGAGATCGCCGAGAAGGGCCGCGGCCTACGCGCCGAGGACCTCACCGAATCGATCCGACAGGAGTACCGCGAGAACGAGGACCTCCCGAACACGACGAACCCGGACGACTGGGCACGCGTGTCGGGCAAGAAGGGCGAGCGGATCATCTTTATCCGCACCCTCGTGAATCGCGAAGAGACCGACGTCCTCGGCGGTCGCTCCATCCAACACGTCGGCACCGGCCAGTACCTCTAGGACGATGTCCGTCGCGAAGGTCCTCGGGATCGAGACTGAGTACGGCATCGCGGGGGGCCCCGACGCTGACCAGATCGTGGCGTCGAGCATCATCGTCAACGCCTACGCGCAAGAGGGTCGGACCCGAATCAATTGGGACTTCGAAGGCGAGACGCCCGACATGGACGCGCGCGGCCTGCCCGACCTGACTTCCTTCGCCCCCATCGTCGAGACGCACCTCGCCAACACGGTTCTCACGAATGGCGCGCGCCTCTACGTCGATCACGCGCATCCCGAATACTCCTCGCCGGAGTGTCGGACGCCGCTCGAGGCGACGCTCTATGACGTGGCCGGCGAAGAGGTCATGCGACGGGCCCTGATGGTCGCCAACGAAATGATCGAACCGCACCAGGCGATCTCGCTCTACAAGAACAACTCCGACAGCAAGGGCAACTCCTACGGCACCCACGAGAACTACCTCGTGAGTCGCAACGTCGAGTTCAATCACATCGTGCGCGCCATGGTGCCGCACTTCGTCTCTCGCCAGATCATCATCGGTGCCGGCAAGGTGGGCGCCGAGACCGAGGCCGGCCTCGACAGCGACCCCTTCTTCCAACTCAGCTCGCGCGCCGAGTTCTTCGAAGAGGTCGTGGGACTCGAGACGACGCTGAAACGTCCGATCATCAACACCCGCGACGAACCCCACGCCGACGCCGAACGATTCCGCCGCCTCCACGTCATCATCGGTGACGCCAACATGAGCCAGGTGGCGACCTTCGTCAAGCTCGGCTCCACCGCGCTGCTGCTCGCGGCCCTGGAGGACTCCGGTCTCGGTGCCTTTCCGGCGATGCCGCGACAACCCGTCGGCGCCGTGCGGGCCTTCGCCCTCGACCCGGGTCTGAAGTACGCCGTCCTCTGCGAGGACGACCGTGAGCGAACGGCGTGGGACTTTCAAGACGAGCTCTGGCACCTCGCCAATGACCACGTGGAGCGAAAGGGCGCTGAGGCGGTCGCCGGGCCCGACGAGGTCCAACTGGTACTCACACAGTGGCGCGAGATGCTCGACGGCGTTCGCGATGACCTCGACGCGGTGGCCGATCGGATCGATTGGGTCGCCAAACTTCGGATTCTTCGCGGTTTTCAAGAACGTCACTCGCTGGCCCCCGGGGACGCGCGACTTCGCGCCATCGACCTGCAGTATCACGACATTCGCCTCGAACGGTCCCTCGCCCAGCGCGTCGGACTTCGCGCGCTCCATGCCGATTACGAAGTTCGTGAAGCCGTTCACAATCCTCCCGAGGAGACCCGCGCCTATTTCCGTGGCCAGTGTGTGGCCCGCTACCCTAACGAAATCGTGGCGGCGAATTGGGATTCAGTCGTCTTCGATCTTGGCGAAGGACCGTTACAACGTGTGCCGATGCTCGATCCCTTAAGGGGTACCCGAGTTCTCACCGAAGAGTTGCTAGAAACAAGTGCGACGGCACAAGCGCTTCTCGAAGCACTAGACAGGTAGAACAAACGTATGACAGAACAAGAGCGAATCCAAAAGCAACGCACCGAGCGAGCGAGCGAATCAACGCCGCCCGTGACAGTTGACGCGACCAAGGGCGACCAGTTGAAGGCCGACCTCGACGATCTGCTCGACGAGATCGACGAAGTCCTTGAAGAGAACGCCGAGGAGTTCGTTCGCAACTACGTACAAAAAGGCGGCGAGTAGATGGGTCTACCGCTGTTTAGCGCCTCGGACGATCCGGGGCCCTCGTTCTTCCACTTCGCCCAGTCCAGCGGACTGACACCGCCGGTGTCGAACGCGAGCGCCGCGTCGGCCCACGCGACCACCGTCATCGCCGTGCGTTACGACGGCGGCGTCGTGATGGTGGGGGACCGTCAGGCGACGGGCAACTACATCGCCAGCCGTGACGTTCGAAAGATCGAAGCGGCGGACCGGTTCACGGCCATCGCCATTTCCGGGACGGCCGCGCGCGGTATCGAGTTCATCCGCATGGCGCAACTCTCCTTCGAGCACTACGAGAAGATGACCGACACGGCCCTCAGCCTCGAGGGCAAGGCGAACTACCTCTCGCCAATCATTCAACGAAACAATCTCTCTTCGCCGCTGCTCGTGCTGCCCCTGCTCGCCGGTTGGGACGGTGCCCTGCAGGTGGGGCGAATCTTCGAATACGACGGCGCCGGGGGCTGTTACGAACGCTTCGATTTCTCGACGATCGGTTCGGGAACTCCCTTCGCCGAAGGAACCTTGCGACTCGGCTTTAACGCCGAGATGGACCGTGACGCAGCCATCGAGCTCGGCGCGTTGGCGATGTACGAAGCGGGCGACAACGACCCGAGCACCGGGGGACCGGACTTCGTACGGAACCTCTTTCCCATGATCGTCACAATTTCGAGTGAAGGTTTTCAAGAGCTCGCCCCCGATGACGTCGCGGAACGATTCCGGGTGATCAACGAGCGTCGCACGCAGAGCGGCGGAGTCGCCGGCGGCTCACTGCGATGAGCAATTATTTCTACGTCGCGCCCGAACAGCTCATCCGCGACCGAGCCGAATTTGCGCAGAAGGGAATCGCGAGGGGCCGCTCCATCGTGGGCGCGATCTTCGACAACGGCGTGGTGCTGGTAGCCGAGAACCCTTCGGCGTCGCTCTTTAAGATCTCCGAGATTTACGATCGCATCGCTTTCGCCGGTGTGGGCAAGTACAACGAATTTGACCGGCTGCGAGAGGCGGGCATCCGCTGGGCCGACTCGACCGGGTTCACCTACTCGCGCGGTGACGTGGACGTCCGGGCCCTGGCGAACTACTACGCCCAACACCTCGGCGACATGTTCACCGAAGGTCAAAAGCCGCTCGAAGTCGAGATTCTCGTCGCCCAGCTCGGCAACACCACCCGCCCGACGAAGCTCTACCGCATTGCCTACGAGGGCACGATCTCCGACGAACCCCGATTCGCGGTGCTAGGTGGGGACGCCGAAACGATCAAGTCCCGCTTCGCCGCCTCCGAGGACTCACTCGAGACCCTGTCGCTCACGCTGAAGAACGCGGTGGGGGCCCTCGCCGGACCGGACCGGATAATCGAAGTCGGCGACTTAGAGGTCGGGATCCTCGAAGACCGCGGAAGCCGGCGCACGTTCACTCGTCTCAACGACGACCAAGTCAGCGAACTCCTTCGCTGAGGAATCGATAAGGGTGACGACGTGCTGCGACGCATCTACGGCATCGAGACTGAATACGGAATCACCTTCTCCCTGCGGGGCCAGCGACGGCTCAGCCCCGACGAGGTCAGCCGATTCCTCTTCCGCAAGGTCGTCGCGTGGGGACGCTCGAGCAACGTGTTCTTGGAGAACGGCAGCCGACTCTACCTCGACGTCGGCTCGCACCCGGAGTACGCGACCGCCGAGTGCGACACGCTCGTCGACGCCGTCGCCCAAGACAAGGCGGGGGAGTCAATCCTGCGTGAACTCGTCGAATACGCGCAGGGTCAGCTCAGCGATGAAGGCATCCGCGGCGACATCTACCTCTTCAAGAACAACACCGACTCGACCGGCAACTCCTACGGCTGCCACGAGAACTACTGCATCGAGCGCATCGACGACCTGACGCGTCTCGAACAGGTGTTCATCCCGTACCTCATCAGTCGCCAGATTTTCACGGGTGCCGGCAAGGTCGTCACCAACGCCAAGGGCACGGCCTATTCGATGAGCCAACGCGCCGAACACATCTGGGAGGCGATTTCGTCAGCGACCACGCGCAGCCGACCGATCATCAACACTCGCGACGAACCCCACGCCGATCCCGAGAAATATCGACGCCTGCACGTCATCGTCGGTGACTCCAACATGAGCGAATTCGCCACGTACCTCAAACTCGGTACGGCGGCCGTCGTCCTCGCCATGATCGAGGACCGCAATACGGTCTTGCGCGACTACAACATGGCGTCGCCCATCAATGCGCTGCGTGACATCTCCTATGACCTGTGGAGTAAGGAACCGGTCAAGCTGTCCAACGGGCGCGACCTGACGGCCCTCGAGATTCAAGACGATCTCTGCGAACGGGCCGAACAGTTCTTGCAGGGCCATCCGCTTCCGGCCGATCAGGTTCACGCCGTGCAACTGTGGCGTGAAGTGATTGAGCAGTATCGCAACGACCCGATGGGGTTGGCGGACCGCGTCGACTGGATCGCCAAGCTGCAGATCATCGAAAGAGAGCGCGAACGAAGCGGCGTCGAGTTGAGCGATCCCAAGATCGCTCTCATCGATCTGCTCTATCACGACACGAGCTTCGAACGCGGTCTCTACTATCGCCGTCAGGCCCGTGGACACTTACGTCGAATGGTGAGCGACGAGGAGATCGCCTCGGCCACGCACACGCCACCCCCGACGACACGCGCGCACATGCGTGGCACCTTCATCAAGGCCGCCAAAGAGTGGCGTCGCGACTACACCGTCGACTGGGTCCACTTGAAGTTGAACGATGAAATGCAGCGCACGGTCCTACTGAAGGACCCCTTCAAAAGCACCGACGAGAGGTTTCAGAAGCTGTTGCTCTCTTTAGAGCGCCACGGTTGAGCGGACTAAACTTCATAAGTGTCTGATTTGGCCCCCCAAGAGTCCACGGGCCTTTTGACGCCCGAGCCGCCGGAGAATCCACCGCCCCCCGCGAAGCCCCGAAAACCCCGTCGCCGAGCCCTCATCGAGTGGTCCGCGATCATCGTCATCGCGGTCCTCGTCTCTTTCCTCATGCGGACCTACGCGTTCCAGACCTTTTACATTCCCTCAGGTTCAATGGAGCCAACGCTGCAGATCGGTGATCGCATCGTCGTCAACAAGTTGGCCGTCACGTTCGGCACGATCAACGTGGGTGACATCGTCGTGTTCAAAGCTCCGCCGGCCGAAAACTGTGGCGAGCCGGTGACCGACCTCGTGAAACGCGTCATCGGTATACCCGGTGATTCGCTGAAGTCCGAGGGCAACACGATCTACTTGGAAAATCTCTCGTTGAATCAGCCGTGGCATGCACTGGATGAGACGTGGACCCACACCGAACCGCTCGGTGGGGCCATCACGCCCATTACCTTGCAGGCGAATCAGTACTTCATGATGGGCGACAATCACTCGGATTCGTGCGACAGTCGCATGTGGGGGCCCGTGCCGCGCTCGGACATCATCGGCAAGGCGTTCGTCAGGATCTGGCCACTTTCCCGCATCGGATTTCTGTAGACGCCGACCTACAATGGTCTGATGTTCCTTAGTCCCATCAAGATCATGGTGATTGTGGCCGTGGTCTTGCTCTTAATGGGTCCCGATAAGTTGCCCGAAGTGGCGCACCGCCTCGGATCGAGTTGGCGCGCCCTCAAGCGCATTCAGGAGCGCGTCGAGAGCGAAGTCCGTGACGCCATTCCTGATCTGCCCAGCACCGGTGACATCGCGCGCATCGTACGCAGCCCGATCAATCTGTTGAATCAGCTGTCCGATCAGGTCGACGCCAAAGAGGCCGCCGAGGTGCGGAAGAACGCGCCCCCGCCGCCCGAGACGGTGGCTCCCCCGCTCATCACCCCGCCCAGTCGACCCGTTGTCGCGCGAACAGAGAATTCGACGCCGCCGCCTGATCCGTCGCTGAACTAGGTCACGTGTCTCGTTTCAGTAAAGCCCAATCCGGCATGACGCTGGCCGAACACCTCGCCGAGGTGCGCCACCGCTTTCTCGTCTCGGCGATCACGGTGTCAGTCTTCGGCGTCGTGGCCTTCATCTTTTACAACCAAATTCTGCACTTTCTCCAAGAGCCCTACTGTGCGGCGCGCAACGCCGCCCATAAGGGGTGCACGTTCCTGGTCACGGCCCCGCTGGACGGGCTGACGTTGCGCATAAAGATTGCCTTCTTCGGCGGAATTCTGGCGGCGTCGCCGGTGCTCTTTTGGCAACTGTGGCGATTCATTACGCCAGGTCTGAAGGCCCGAGAACGCAAGTACATCATCCCGTTCGTCTCGGCGTCACTGGTGTTCTTCATCTCGGGAATGACCGTCGCGTACTTCAGCTTCGGTCACGCCATTCAGTTTCTGGAGTCCATCGGTGGCAAGTCGCTCTTGACCGAGTACAACCCCAATCAGTACCTGACGCTGTTCTTGTTGATGATGTTCATCTTCGGCGTGACGTTCGAATTCCCGGTGGTGCTCGTCGCCCTGGAGATGGCCAACGTCGTGACCCCTACCCAACTCCTGCACTACTGGCGTTACGCGCTCATCGCCATCACCATCGCCGCGGCGGTCTTCACGCCGAGTGGCGACCCACTTTCCATGCTGGCCTTAGCGCTACCGCTCGCGGTGTTTTACTTCATCGCGATCGGCGTGGGTAAGTTGTTGAAGAAGTGACCGACGGCGATTACCGCGGTCGATTCGTCAACAGCCTCGCTTTCGGACTCGATCGCTTCCAAGTAGAAGCGATCGACGCCGTGGACGAACACGTGAACGTGCTGGTCAGTGCGCCGACCGGGTCGGGCAAGACGTTGATCGCCAACTACGCGATCGGCCGCATCTTCGAACGCGGGGAGCGCGCCTTTTACACCACGCCACTCAAGGCGCTCTCGAATCAGAAGTACGGAGAACTCTGCGCTCTCTACGGGGAGCGTCGCGTGGGGCTCCTCACCGGTGACGTCTCGATCAACGCGAGTGCCGAGGTCGTGGTCATGACCACCGAAGTCCTGCGCAACATGCTGCTGACCGAATCGCACCAACTGAACACGCTCGGCCTGGTCGTGCTGGACGAAGTCCACTACCTGCAAGACCCGTTCCGCGGTGGGGTGTGGGAAGAGGTCATCATCCTCACGCCCGCCGCGGTTCGATTCGTCGCGCTCTCGGCGACGATCGGCAACGCCAACTTCATAGGGGAGTGGTTCGCCGAAGTGCGCGGGCCTACGGCGATCATCGTGGAGAACGAACGGCCCATCCAATTGCACAATCACTTGGCGGTCATGCGTCGCGGTCAGGTGTCGGTCGAGATCGTCGACCTGCTCGACGGAGAGCGGCTCTCGGACGAGGCGCGTCGCATCGACAACCTCATGAAGGCAACCAGGAAGTTCCGACCGGGACCGAAGTGGAAGGGACCTAAGACCAGTGCACCGCCGCCGCCGTTTCGCGCCCCGCGTCGCAGCGAACTCCTCCACGCGCTCGAGCGAGAGGACCTTCTCCCGGTCATCGTGTTCATTTTCTCTCGTGCCGCGTGTGACGACGCGGCCCACCAGTGCCGTCGCGACGGACTCATGTTCACCACTCCCGAGGAGCGGCGCGACATCGAAGCCATTGCCCAGTCACGGCTCGTCGACTTCTCGGACGACGATCTCAAGGCCCTCGAGTACGCCGACTTCATTGACTGCCTGCGGCGGGGCCTGGCGATGCACCACGCCGGAATGGTGCCCGCCTTTCGCGAGATCGTCGAAACCTGTTTTGAATTGAATCTGCTGGCGGTGGTGTTCGCCACCGAGACTCTCGCGTTGGGCGTCAACATGCCGGCGCGATCCGTGGCGTTGGAGCGGTTCTCGAAGTACTCCGACGCCGGTCGAAAGTTTCTCACCAGCGCCGAGTTCTCTCAGATGACCGGGCGCGCCGGGCGACGCGGACTCGATGACGAGGGCCACGCGATCGTCTGCTTCGCCACCGAGGTGGCCCTCACCGACGTCGGACGCGTCGCGTTGGCCCCGCCGTCAGACCTGCACTCGTCTTTTCGACCGACCTACAACTTCACCGCCAACCTGATCAATCACTTCGAATACGAGACGGCGCTCGAAGTCGTACAACGCTCCTTCGCTCAGTTCGAGACTGATCATCGACCGACGGGCAACAAACGGCCCCTTGGCGATCAGATGGTGGCGCGCCATCACGTCCTCGAAGAATTGGGCTACGCCGAGGGCTGGCACCTCACGGTCCAGGGGCAACTCCTACGTTCGATCTATCACGAGTGTGATCTCCTCATCGCCGAGTCGATCACCGCCGGTGTCTTTGACGGACTCGAACCAGCCCAACTAGCCGGACTGTTGTCCTGCTTCGTCTTTGAATCCAAACGGGCCGGTCGTCCCGCCAACGCCGCGCGACAGGTGACCACGAAGAAGAGGCGCAACTTTCACGACCGTCTCGGACAGCAGCGCCGGGGCGACCTGAACGAGCGACTGTCCGAAATATCGCTCACCGCGACGACCATCCAAGAGGTCGAGAACCGCTTCAAGGTACCCAGCGCCAAAGAGCCGGACGGCAAGTTCGCCACGACTATCGCGGCCTGGGCTCGGGGGGCGTCGCTCGGTACCGTGTTGGACCTCGCCGACGTCGAAATCGGCCAAACCTCGCCGGGAGATTTCGTGAGAAACGCCAAGCAAGTGGCCGATCTTTGCGAACAACTGACTCGGATGAGCGACCTCACCTCGGTCGCCGAAGTGGCTGCTCAGGCTCGCGACGCAGTCCTGCGCAGCGTCGTGGCGGGCTATTCGAGCGTCCACCCCCGCGCCTGATTTCGCCTCTAGCCTCGTTATTCCATGCACGTCTACGTCGCCGAAGAGTTCACTGACGCCGAAATCGCCGTCCTGCGCCGCTACTTCACCAACTTAGAGGGTCCCGTTTTCGCCCTCGTCAATCTGCCCGAAGTCGTGAAGGGCGCGTTGTTCGCACGTTATTCCAGGTCTTCCAAAAGTCTGCGCCGGCTCTTCCTGGACGAATTCGTCGGCGACCTCGATCTCTCGGGCGACGCTTCTATCGACGCGACCGTCGGACTCGACCGTGCCGACGAGCTCTATCAGAGGATCTTTGTCGAGTACGGCGACGACTCGGTGGCCCAGCTGGGTGGCGTGCACCTCGCCTGTGAACAGGCCAGCAACGTGCTCACCAAGGTCCTCGAGTGGGGACGACTTATGAGTTACCTCGAGCAGTCCACTCGCTATCTCGGCTACGACCGGCGCTTCGCCAACGGCCACTACCGCTTCTATCGCGATCACGATCTACTCGAGTCGAAGTTCGGGGCCCGTTACGTCGGCGAGATGGACCGCATGTTCGACACCTACGCCGAACTGCTGCCGATTCTTACTGAATGGCTCACCAAGAAATTCCCGAAGACGCCCGAGGACACCGACTTCGTGTATCGCCAGGCCGTTCGCGCCAAGGCGCTCGACGCAACGCGCGGCCTCTTGCCGGCGAGCGCCCTTTCCAACCTCGGTATTTACGCCTCGGGTCAAGCCTACGAGTCACTGCTCTTGCACATGCGCGCTCATCCCCTGCTCGAAGTCCGGCTCTACGGCCAACTCATGATGGACGAACTCGTGAAGGTGATCCCCTCGTTTCTCAAACGCGTCGACGTTCCGGAACGCGGTGTCGCCTGGTCGACGTACATGTCCGAGACCAAGAGCGCTACACGGGATCTCGTGGCGTCAATGTGGAACGCGGTGATCGAAGACGAACCGACCGAGACTGTACGACTCGTCTCGTACGACCCCGACGGTGAGACACGAGTGCTCGAAGCAATCGTCTTTGGTAACTCCACGCACTCACACGACGAGGCACAAAAGCGCGTCGAAGCGATGAGCGCACCCGAGCGCGCCGCGCTGCTGTCGACGTACGTCGGCGATCGCAAGAATCGTCGACACCGTCCCGGTCGAGCCTTCGAACGCACGGATTACCGCTTTGAACTCGTGACCGACTACGGTGCGTTTCGGGACCTCCAACGCCACCGACTCCTTACGATCGAGTGGCAACCGCTGACGGCTGATCTCGGCTACGACGTTCCCGACGTCATTGCCGAGGCGGGCCTCGCCGATCGCTACACAGAGTCGCTACGGCGCTCGGCCGAGCTCTATTACGACCTGCGGCGTGAGTTCCCGGAACAGGCGCAGTACGCCGTGGCCCTGGCGTTTCGAATTCGCTACGTGATGCAGATGAACGCGCGCGAAGCAATGCACCTCATCGAACTTCGCTCGAGTCCCCAGGGCCATCCGAGCTACCGGCGCGTCGCCCAGGAGATGGCTCGGCTGGTGCGCGAGGTCGCCGGACACGGGCTAATCGCCGACGCCATGAAGTACGTCGATTTCTCCGACACCGACCTCGAACGACTCGAGGCAGAGCGCGCCGCCGAGCGAAATCGCCTCAATCGGTAGTTTTTCTCAACCTTAAGCATTCTTTATGTCAAATGGCGTCACTTCGACCGTAAAAGGCTCTACAATGCCAGCGCTATAGAAGAGGGATTTATGTCTAGTGACGGCAACACAGAAGAAGTATTCGACGAAGAGGAGTTGGCCGACGGCTTCGACGAAGAGACCATCGGCGAGGAAGACCTCGAGGATGTCGACGTCGAAGACGTCGAGGACGTCGAGGACGTCGAAGGCGTCGATACGGAGGACGTCGTGGATGTTGACGACGTTGAGGAAGTGGAAGATGAGGACGTCGTGCCCGAAGTTGTCGTCGTCGAAGACGACGACGTAGTTGACGACGCCGACATCGAATTGGCGCTTGACGAGGTACTTGCCGAGACCATCCGGCGCACTTCGACGCCCGAAGACGACGAAGAGGCACCCGGCGAAGTGGACACCCTCGTCGATCCGGCCGAGACCATTTTGCCCAAACAGGATGATGAGTTCCGCTGCACCTCGTGCCGACTGCTGAAGAAGACAAGCCAACTTTCGGACCGGTCGAAGATGCTCTGTCGTGACTGTGTGTGAGTACACGGCGGGTCCTCATTCGTCGATCACGTAGCGACTAACGTGCACGTCCTACGGGCAAATTCTGTTTCGGACGAACTTCGTGATTTGTGGGATCACGCCATCAAGCGGCTCAAGAATCACCGCGGCGGCCCGGAGCTCTACACCACGATCCGCCGCGACGTGGACGAAGAGTCATTGCTCACGTACGTGGTAACGAGTGGCGCGCTGTGGACCATAAGTGACGAGAAGAGAGTTCTAGGATTCGCCCTGGTTCGCGACGAGGTCGTCGAAGGCGTCTTCGTTCACCACGAGCAGCGTCGCCAACGAGTCGCGACGACACTGTTGCGGGCTCTAGTGGCGGGGGAGAACGCACCGAAGGACGGCTTGGCCCTGCCGGGGGATCGAGGTATGAAGTCGCTCTACGAGTCCCTCGGTTGGAAGGCCCGTCTCCTTACGATGCGCGGCGAGTAGGCGGACGGCGCGTCGCCGGACGGCGAATGATTCTCGTCGGGGGCGGGGGCGGCGGTACCTTCATACCGAGCAGTTTCGCGAACTCGGGAATTGCGCCCGCGTTGTGGATGGCCACCGCCTTGCACGACTCATCATTCGGAATGCCGAGGGGCTTGACGTTGCGACGAATAGAGGTGTCGACGGTCAACTCAACGATCTCTTTCCAGAGTGTCGGATCCGTTTCAGCGCTCAGGGACTCCGAAGTGATGGCGACGACCTTCGCCGCCATCTCCGCACTCACCCGCGTCGACATGTCGGGTGGGCGAGCGACCAGCGTCAGTGCTTCTTTCACGTTCTTCGACTCAATCGCCGCTTCGAGCTTGGCGTTCCACTGCGTTCGCAAGTGCTCCAACCTCGCGGTCAGCGAGACCTGAAGCTCTTTCAACTGAGCGCGAGCTTCTTCGTCCAAAGAAACGGTCTTGGCCGAAGTGACGACCGCGCGAAGATCGCGCAGTCGCAGTTCTCGACCGGCTCCAATGGCGCCCGCCGCGCGGTCCTTCCACAGTGCGAGGTTGGTCTTACCTAAGAGCTCTTCGGCGATGCGGTCGATGGTGGTGGCGTCAATCGTCGGGCGTCCCTGTGCGGTGGCGTTCTTGTTCTGTTCGGCGACCGCTGCGCGAACCGACGGCATCCCCCCTCGCAACAATTGCTCGGCGACGGGGAGCTGTTCGGGCGAAAGTGTCGCGAGTAGTGAATTGCGGTGCGTCGTCGTCATTGGCGGCTCAACGGGACCGGCGGGACGTGGGGGACGTGCTCCACGCGCCGGTCGATCGGTGCGCGGTCCTCGAGCTGGTCGTTCGCCGGGCGTTGACGACGAAGCGTCTCGATCAATGGGATTTCTGGGCGGACGCTTGGTGCGCTCGGTGCGCGTTGAGGGCTCGCGCGCCTCAGCACCCTCGGACGGGGCCGATCCACCGTCGCGGCGACCGGGTCCACTCTCTCTGCGTCCGGGACTCGACTCGCGTCGACCAGGACCACCCTCACGACGACTCGGACCGCCCTCACGTCGCGTATCCGCGCCTTCGCGGCGCGAGCCACCACGGCCCTTCGGTGCGTACGTCACGACCACGTCCGGGCCCGACTTCACGGTCGGGATGAGTTCGAGGCGCTCGTTGCGCGGGTCGACCGGCGAAGCAGTCTTGGGGGCCATCACCGAAAGGATCTCAATGCCTTCCATGTACTGCTCGACGTCGGCGCGGTAGGTATTACCAACGACCGGTCCACCGGGTATGAGCGAAGAATTGAGAATTCCCTTGGGCAACTTGGCGCCGGCGGCGCGCCACGTCGCGACGTCGCCATTCAGACTCGTGATTTCAATCTCAATACGACGCGACATAGGGTCTCCAATCTAGCCGCTCGCCAATAAACAAACATTTCGTGCGCATTTAGGTCAAATTTAGATTGAGTGCCTAGCATGTTCGCATGAATGATCTTCCCGGTGACGGCGCCGAACCGACGCCGAGCGAGGTCGTCGAGACTGAACCTTTCACGATGCACAACCCACCTCCAAACGAAGCGACCCCCGTGGACGCGGTTGAGGTCACGCCGTTGCCACCGGCACTGGGCACCGCTTCAATCATCGACGTCGTGCCGCTATCGTCACAGCATTCGACGCGACCCGCGAAGCGTTCTCTCTGGTCAACGAGGGTGTCGTTGCTCCTGGTCGCCGCGTTGGTCGGGGGTTTGGCCGGTCACTACGCCTCAACATCGAACTCGGGACCCGGGGGAGTGACGATCGACGCCGTCACCAACAAACCCGGCGCGGGCTATCTCCCGGGTGGAATGAGTATTCCGAAACTGATCAATAAGGCGTTGCCGTCCATTGTGTCCATCGACGTGAAGGGTGAAGGCCAAGAGGATCAGGGCACCGGAATGGTTATCACCAAGAACGGTCTCGTCGTCACCAACAACCACGTGATTGCCGCCGCCGTGAACGGCGGCACGATCACCGTTACGCGCACCGGATCGACCAAGGCCTTGCCCGCGACACTCATTGGAACCAATCCCATTGACGACGTGGCCCTCATCCGCATCAACAACATCTCCGGTCTGACACCGGTCACCTTCGGCAACTCCAACGACCTGGTCGTCGGCGACGCCGTCGTCGCGATTGGTAACGCGCTCGGACTCGCGGCCGGGACGCCGACCGTCACCTCGGGCATCGTGTCGGCCCTCGGTCGCACCGTGACCGCCGGCTCCAGTACGTCGAGTGAGACGCTGAGCAACATGATTCAAACCGACGCCGCCATCAATCCCGGCAACTCCGGTGGTCCGTTACTCGATTCGAGCGGCGACGTCATTGGAATGAATACGGCAGTGGCCGGGACGCTGCCCGACGGTACGAGCGCGCAGAACATCGGTTTCGCGATTCCCGACGCCACGATCGAGTCACTCTTGAAGCAATTGGAGGCCGGTGAGAGCGTCGTCAATCACGGTGCTTTCATCGGAGTGGAAATTACGTCGATGACACCTTCACTGCAACAGGAGTACGGATTCACGGTCTCATCGGGTGCCGTCGTCATGAGTGTCATCTCGGGCACAGGGGCCGCGGCCGCCGGCGTGAAACAAGGTGACGTCATCGTGGGAATCAACAAGTCCTCGATCGGCAGCGCTCAAGACGTCGGCAGCGTCATCTCGGCATTGCGTCCGGGCGACGTGATCGCGTTGCACGTGGTGCGCGGCAAGCAACACCTCACCATCAGTGTCACCCTGGGCAGCCAGCCCAAGAGTTAGGCCAACGTCGCGAGACCGCCGTCGACGGGAAGAATGGTGCCCGTGATATAACTCGCGGCCGGTGACGCCAGGAAAATCGCCGCGCCGGCCATGTCCGACGGCTGTCCGATGCGTTTCATCGGCGCCGCCTTGGCAATCTCATCGCCGTGCGCCTCGAGCGTGGCGCGCATCATTTTCGAAGGGAACGGCCCGGGAGCGATGGCGTTCACCGTGATCTTTGGGGCCAGGGTCTTGGCGAGGTGACGGGTCAGTTGGTGGACCGCCGCTTTGGAGGCGGAATAGGCGAACGTGTCCATCGACGGGACGTGAATACCGTCAATCGAGCCGATATTGATTACTCGTGACGGACTCTCTGCGGTGCCGTTCGCGTCGAGCAAGGGCCGCAAGAACTTGGTCAAGTGAAAGACGCCTTTGACGTTGAGTGAGAGGACGCGCTCCCAAGCCTTCTCGTCATAGTCATCCATGGGCGCGCCCCACGTTGCTCCGGCGTTGTTCACCAGGACGTCGAGATGGTCTTCGCGCGCCAGAATCTCGTTCGCGAGACGCTGACACTCCACTTCGGTTGAGAGGTCGGCCGGTAGGGAAGTGCACGATCCGATCTCGGAGAGCTCTTTCGCCAGCGCGTCACAGACCTCGGCCTTGCGTGAAGAGATGTACACCTTCGCCCCGGCCTCGACAAAACCTCGGGCGATCATCTCGCCAATGCCACGACTTCCGCCGGTCACCAGTACAACCTTGCCATTCACGTCAAAAAGAGAGCTCATCTGCGCAGTGTAAACCACTGTCTCGGGACCTTTGTAGTGAGTACTTACTCGTTTGACCTAAGGGCGACCCGAGGACGGGGGAGTTCCGGGTGCAGTGTGTAAGCAACGACCAGTGCCTCTTCGGCGTCGTGGGCCTCAACTATCACTTGAGACAAGCCCTTGAAGGGGTCCCCCCACAGGACTCGAAACTTGACCGGACCCAGAGGTCCTCAGTTAGTTGTTGACGCGAAGGTTCGTCACGGCAACTGCCACGACGTCGGTCTGGGGAGCGGTCACGTACTGCGCGTGAATCGCCCACACGCCGTTGTCCGGGAAATTGAAGGCGCACTCCGCCTGGCTCTGACTGATCCACTGGAAGCGGCACACGATGTTCGCGTCGTTCGTACTTGCTGGTGCGACCGCGAACATTCTGACCTGACCCGTTGCGTCACCCGGTAAAACGTCGACAATCACATTGAACGATCCATTTGAGACCGACGGCGGCGCGCTGTTGTCGCTGTAGTCAAATGAGAGCAATACCTTTGCCGAAGAGTCGTCAGCGGTGGCGGGAATCACAAAGATCCCAGCGGTGGATGCCACTAATAGGGCAGCACAAAGTAGCCGACGCATACCAACCAGTATAACAGCGAATTCTCACTATAACGCCGATAATGTACGTTATGTAAAGTTACGTTCAAATTGCCATTCATTGAAAGTTTCAGCTTATTCAAAACGCTCTCAGTGACCAAAGTGTATTCCCCCGCAACTAGTTTCGAAGTACTGATGCGCGCTCACATCACCCTCTCCCCAAAACAACTTGGTCTCGCCATGCTCTTCGTGGCCCTTGGTGGCGCGGTCGGAACACTGATTCGTGATCTGCTTTTGAAAGTCAATCTGTACGGCATTCCTCGAAGTTCAGCTGTTTACTCAACGCCTGATTGGACTCATCAGATTCCGTGGGTACTGCTCGCCATCAACACCATTGGTGTCTACGTGGCGACAGATCTATTGCGCCACCGCCTCAAGCACCACGACCCGAATGATCCGATGCGCCTCGTGCTCGTAACAGGGTTCCTAGGTGGTTTGACGTCGTATTCTGGGCTATTCGTCGATCTAGCGACAATCTGGCACCTCACCATAGGCGGGTGTCTTTTAGTGGCCGCAGGAGCCATTCTGAGCGGCCTTTTTGCGGGCATGCTCGGTTTAGGTCGACGTCGGCGCCGAGCATGACGCTTCTTCTCGTTTCCATCGCGGGTGGCGTCGGCTGTGTCGTTCGATATCTCTTCGAATACGTCGTTCGACGGAACCATCCGACGAGCCGACCGTGGGCCACTGTCGCGGCGAACGCTCTGGGTACCGGAATCGCCGGCTACGCGGCCTATCGGCTGTTGCCAATTGGCGATGCGAATATTCGAGCGATTACTTTGACTGGATTTTGCGGGGGACTGACGACGTTCTCTTCGGCTCTTGCGGTTCCAGTGATTTTGCAACGCGAACACCATTGGGGTTACGCCGCGGCACTTATCACCACTACCCCACTTGTTTGCTCGGGCATGTTCGTTCTGGGGATGTCACTCGCCCACTGATTCGGCTGGTCGCGAGAAGCCACTCCCCCGCCCTCGTCGTACCTTCGAACGTGCGGGTTCACGTCGGGCCTCCAACGCGTTCGGAATTGATGAAAGTCGGCACTTGAGCAACCCTCTCGATAGGTATTCTTCGATAGATACGCGTTGCCACTCCTAGTGGGAGGTTGAAATGTTCGGATGCACGATTCGACGATTGGCGCCGCGCAGGGTCCCAGTAATTGCAATTTCAGTGGCAATCCTGTCGACTTTTGGCATGGTTCCATTGACGGCGAGTGCCTCGGATTCGCATACGGTTCCGACTTGTTTTCACAATCAACTCGTAGTCGCAGTCGCATGGGACGAGCCGCCTGCAGCGGGAAGCAATGGCATTCCGTTCCTCATTGCGAACATCAGCAAGACTTCCTGCAGCATTGATGGATTTCCCAAGTTGAACATTTCTCCAGACCGATACAAGAAGCGATCTCTCGAAGTGTTGAATGGCGGCGGCGGTCTCTTTGCAAGAATGCGGCCACATCTTGTGATCATCAAGCCGGGTGAAGACGCGTCATTCGGCATCGGATTTGGTGATGGTTCGAATCAGGAGGATCCGAGCGGTGCACCATGCATGACTCAGGATGTTGAGGTCGGTCTGCCCGTGCGGGTCAACGAGATTGCAGAGAACTATGAGACACCTTTGACTTTCAACTTCTGCAATGCCGACTTTCAGGTGCAAGTGACGCCCTTCGAATCGGCGCCCCTCCCAAGGCCGAACTAAGAAGTTGCTGCCCAGTCAGACATCGGACCACATGGCAATTCGCCAGTCGGAGAATGTATAGGTCGGCCCATCGAAGTCAGATGAGAAATTCGGATCCGACGGGAAATGACGAAGTGCCCTGACGCCCGTGAATTCGTTGCCATTACGGTCGTTATTGGGTCTATATCTCACTGACTTGAATTTCCGCATCGGAAAGGCGCGATGATGGCAGTAATTGCTGACTCGACTATCGCACTTCGAATCCTTTGGTTTCATGTCACGTTGCTTCATGGGCAATCCACTCCAACTCTTCTCGCTCTAGCATTGATTGCGGTCGCTGTCATCATCCCCGCCTGGGCAATCGGCAACGCTGTAGGCACGCCGAGCGGAACATTCACTGCGATCGGACGGTCCAAAGGAAAGTGGATTGGGTGGATGGTTGCATTGTTCCTGTTCGGTGACTTTCTAAGCCTGCTCGTGGCCGTTTACTATCTGATGCGAGTTCGCCCGCAGATTCGCCGTGCACTCGTGACTAATTCAGCTTGACGCTGATTAGCCGTAAGTTTCGGACTCACTTAACTGAGATCCATGATTTGACTCGCCAGTCGGATTGTGTACGTCGGCCCATCGATACGACGGCATAATCGGCGATTCAATTAGAAGTGGCAAAGATGCGTCCGACTGATGCGAAGGCGGCTCCTAATTATGGGTGTTCTTGCTTACACCTTTGGTTTGATTGCAGAGCGGTACGATCGCTCCGTGAGACGGCAATTCGTGTTTGTAATAGTCCTGGCCCTAGTTTTCGTCGGAGGGTCGGCTGAGCTGCTTAACCATTTCGCTTTCTCGAACAACCCTGGGGGAAGTATTCCGACGATTGGACTTCAATTGAATAGCGCTCACGGAATCGTACTTCTCGGCCAAACGAATGAGGGCGGCTCTGGATCCAGCTCCGGCGCAGCGTCTGGGATTTTGGACATTTTCGCGGGCCCCTGTGCCGTCGGAGTCTCTGAAAACACGTACAAACGTCTAACCGCACGGATAACACTGTCTGAGGACGCGGCGGTCGTTGCTCAATGGAAAATATTTGGCGAACAGAGAATCGCTTGGGTCGAACCGGTGGGCGTCTACTCAATACGTTCGAATCAACCCACGATGACAAAGAGCCAGCGCGTTGTCGTTACACAATCTCACGTAGCCAAGGTTTTTCTAATGCCCGCGTGCAAATAAAGTCCGCCAACTGACAATTCGCCAGTCGGATTGTGCAGGTCGGCCCGTGGACATAAGTCAACTGCTGACTTGGAGCGTTTCAGAGAGTCTGCTAGTCGAATACGAAACCATGAAGCCAGCCAAGTTGACTTTCGCCGAGTTCACAAGGTTCGTCTAGATGTATTCCATCAATTCTGACGTGCCCGTTTCGCCCAGGAAGGACAATAACGAATCCCGAGTATCGATCCGCAACCGGAGTCGGAGTTACGTTCGCGTTGCACCCAAGACTTATGTCGAGGATGAACGCGCCACTCTGACGAGGCGCGAGAATTGTAGGTCGAAGACTTGAGCCTTGCGTGCCGTGTTTGACGTCCTTAAATGCGTATTCATGCCCTCGACGAATACCCAATAGTTTTGGGTAACCTCCAAGCCGACACGCAGCCTCTCCAACATTCACGACTGCGACCGTCATAAGCGCCCCGCCCGCATAGTCGTTCGAATACGCAAATTGCCCAACCAAGTTTGTACCAATGCAAGCCTGAACGTGGTTCTTCATTGAACCGACTGCGGGTTGAACGAACTCGAACTGCGTGACGGTCAACGCCGTCGACAGTAGCGACAGCACGAGGATCGGACGTGTAAAGGCGTGAAGTCGAAAGTTTTTCACCATTCAGCCATACCTCTTCCTCCTATGGTCCGCGTAATTGCATATTCACGCAGGTTCAGGACTAATCGTGCTCACCTCTCCTGAAGCCAATGAAGGGTTTTATACCTAATTTGAATGACTAGTCGACCAGGGTAAAAGTCTCCAGTCGTCGATTGTTGACGTCGGCCCACCATTCTGTACCCAAGTCGGCTCAAGAAACCTTGAATTGGATTGTAACCTTCCCAATTGAGACGGCAAAAAGGATTGGATGTGCTCTATGTATGATTCACCCCGGTTACGACCAAAGAAGAGCCCTTATCGAGCAGCTCACCGAATTTTGGCGCTGACGCTTTTGGAACCAGTCAACTTGGTAGGCGTGACGACACTCGCTCACGCCTCAGAGTCCGATGGCTCTTGTGCAATGTCGTACTCGGCATCACCGTCACCGAAGTGCTCGTTGCCGTTGCCATATGTGTCGAGGTGTCAGTGGCCGTGAGGGTGCAAAGGCCGACAGAGACAATGGCAAGTGTGCCAAAAGTTGCTGCGCCGTCACTCGCCGTCGCAACCGTAGTACCGCTAAGAACGCACGAGGAAGAGATGGTGATGGAGTCTCTCAAGTTCGTGGTGGCACGGGCATTGATCCCGTCTTCAACTAAGACCACAAAAGCCGTGATGGATTTTCCGGCGATGGCCGTCCTGTGTGGCTGGGTTGCAAAAGCGAGTTTGGTGGCCTGAGCCGCCGACGCGGGGGAAGCGGATACGAATACCGAACCCGTCGTCAGCAGGGCTGAGCAGGCCCCTAGGGTTATCACGGCCGAAAGCGCTGTGCGAACCGACAGGCGGAAGCGTCCACGATGTCTAACTTTCCTGACCCGCACTTCGCCCCCAGTGTTACGGAGAGGCAATTCACTTCGTATCCCCTTCGCACGCATCATGTCGGCCAACACGTTCATCGCTTGCCCTCTTTCATTCACACGACCTGGACTTAGAGACCAGCGGTCAGTGTCATCATTGGGGGACATAGGACAGAGCGCAATACGCCGAACGGCGTATTTGTCGCCATGCTGTTGGGGACCCGCATCACGCCAACGAAGCGAAACGGTCACTCCGTGGCGACAATACGAGCGCACTACGGCTTAGCGCTCGAGAATATCGAGCACGAAGGCAGTCAGTCGACCCCGTCCCCGCACGCCAAGTTTCACGTAGATGTTGTCGAGATGTTTCTTCACGGTGCTCGGAGACACGTGAAGCGCCTCACCAATGGCCACGTTCGTCTCCCCCTTGATCACCAGGCCGACAATTTCAGTTTCGCGCGCCGTCAGACCTAATGTGTCGTGGCTCCGGAACTTTCGCCTCTCCTCTCGCAGGAGAAGTGCAGGGGGGTCAGGCGGCCGGCCGGGTAGATAGCGCAGCACCATTCGGCGAGCGTCAATCTCGGCACCCAGGGGTTTCGACAGTTCCAGCCTGTCGGGGGATTCGAGTCGAGCCTCTTGATCCGCTATCCAGCGCTCGACCTTTGATGACACTGAGCCAGTCTTCGAGGGTCGGCCGTAAAAACGGTAGAGGGTCATCAGTGCTCCGGGAGTGAGTTCGTGCGGTGGATCAGAGAGAATGATGAGCGCCGCACCACTGTGAGCAGTGGCGTCACTGGCAGAGCTGAGCAGTGAACGGAGATGGCCTTGCTCTTTGGCGTTGAACCACGCTTGGACGAGATGAGGTCGAACAAGATTCAGTACGGCACGGTCGCGCTCGGTGAAGTCGGTGTGTGGACTGGAAAAGACGAGGGCCACCACGTGCGGATGGGTTCCGGTCAACGTGAACGCCATCTGATATTCGACGCCGACCACTTTGTAGTACTTCTGGTAAAGAGGCCGGGCGTGGAACTCCTCTCGCGTCAGAAAGTCACTGATCTTTTTTGCCGAGCCGTCACCGGTCGCGGCGTGGTACATGATCAACGGATGTTGGTCAGCGAACTCAACGAGGAACGGCTCGATCTCGGGGGGAACAACGAATGACTCAGGCTCAGCAACCATTCGTTGTTGCCCACTTTCGAGGTCGATCTCGTTGAAGACAATCCATTCAGAGGGAACGAGCTTGGCGAGTTCGCGAACGACGACGCGAGAAAACCCACTGGGATCTCGAGCCTCCCCCGCCGTTCGCACGACGTTCAAGACTCCTTCATAGTCACTCAGACCCAATTGGAATTCCGTTATCACCCCCCTGTCCCAGGACGTCGGCAACAGTCAGGTTTGTCTACCACATCCCCTCGTGCCCGCACTGATTGAGGATGAACTTACAGATTCGCTACCCAATTGAGTTCAAAGAGAGTTACTGCGTCGCTCGGGGCTTTTGAAGGATCATTGAATCAACCTCCATTGAGAGGTTCCAATTCTGTTGTGTCGGGCCACGGAATGAACCCGTGCTCAACAGTAATTGTGTTAGCCAAGCCGTGGGCATCGCCGCCGACTCGAATCCTCTCATTGAGCGACCATCAAACGATGGAAAGTCAATCCCGGCGTAACGATCAGTCGTCCCTTGACATTCACACGAGCGAAGGCTCCCGGGCAACACAATCTTCATGCGTTTTCGATGGCAGTTATTCACGATTGCTGATCGGCACGAGTGGGATGCCTGTACTCCATCGGCATCACTGCGAATTGAAGCCGCCTAGAGGGTTGGTCGGCGTCATGATCATGGTCACCGAAGGGCACATTAGACCCAGAGCCGGATATCCAGTTGCTCCAAATGCAGCTTCGGCTCGGACAACGTCAATTGGCAGTTTGCTTTCCTTCAACTCCACCGACAACAGATGAAGTTCCGCCTTCATCTGTGCTGTCGATGCTTTTCTTGAAAGGTCGAGCGATATAGCCGCCAATGCATTTACGGCCACTTTGATCTTTGGCGTCATGCGGTTGGGCAAAGGCAACTCGTCATTCAAACCCAACGTCCACTCGACGTTGACCGAGTACGTGCCGACCAGCCTCACTGCGGGATAGCAAAAGGCATTGGTGGCGACTGGAACCGTGCTCGTAGAGGCCGTCGATCCACCTGCCGCCGCAGCTGAACTAAATCCAACACCCACTAGCCCAAAGACCCCGATGCAAATGGCGGCTACTACTTTCGACAGTTCGGACGTCATGACGCCATCTTCAATCATTTTCAGCGACAAATCAATGCGTCAACAATTCGCAAGCCTCCAGTGCAAGGTTGCAAAACTTTTACGTCGGGCCTCCGAGACCAACAATCGCCGGTACCATAGATCCCTTCAACTCAAGTCTGGGAAAGTTGATGTGCGGGCACCGTGACGATTGACTCCCACCATTACCGTCCTATCGTGACGACGTGATCCACAATTCGAGTTCCGTGCTCTCACGCGCGAGTGCAATACAAATCAGAGCCTCCCGGGGTATCAGTCGCGGCCGGGGTTTTCAGTTGCCTACCATCGTTGTCGGTCTCGCAATCGCCGTGATCGCATCGTTCACCGTGATGCCGCTCTCCGTCGACGAGGTCGCGAGTGCCTCCCCAACTACCACAGTTACGACCATCGCGAGCGAGCTGAACGTGCATGCGATTAACGGAGCCCAGTACGGCGTGCACGCCCCGATCCATGTACTCACCTTCACTGGGTCGCAGTACTCGCTCGCCATTGACCTTGCGAACCACGAAATCGACGGCGGTGAAGAGACCCCCAGCTCCATGTGCCGTAGCACCGTCGATTGCGTGGCGGCGGTGAACGGAGACTTCTATGACGTGACGCACAAAGGGAAGCCTGATCCTGGTGACGAAGTGGGCGGGATCATTCAAAACTGCGTTCTCTTGCATACTCCAGAGATTTCGCATCAACAGGTTGATCTTGATGGGCGCCAAGTCAACGATGGTCTTAACTGGAGTGTCAGTGTCGACGTCAACGGTGTCAATGTTCCGATCACCGCGATCAACCAGGAACTTCCGATGAGTTACGTCAACGTCAATCTCCCTCTGGCCGGGACTTTGCTCTTCACCACGCAGTACGCGCTTCGAATCCCGTCCGGGGCGGGGCGGCTTACCTACGAGTTCATTCAAGTCAATGGCACCACCAGTCCCACCACCAGTCCCACCACCAGTCCCACCACCAGTCCCACCACCAGTCCCACCACCAGTCCCACCACCAGTCCCACCACCAGTCCCACCACTATCAACACGACAACTGAACTCGAGTTGGTAGCGCAGACCACGAATGCGGTGAGGGTGCCCGCCAATCACGTCTTCATCTCCGCTCCCACGGGGTCGACATTGGCGACCCTGCAGGTCGGAAATACCGTCACCATGACGACAACTTCCTCCGCGGGGTGCAACAACATCGGTGGACACCCGATTCTTCTCAATGACGGCGCGGTCGTGCCGATAAGTCCCAGCGATATTTACATGGACCAGAAGTACGCGCGCACGGTGATTGGATGGACGCAATCGGGTCAGACCGTCATCATGATTGTCGCCGGAACAGACGATAAGTCGGGTGCCACGGGGCACCAGCTCGTCATGCTGCTTCAATCTCTGAACGTCGTAACCGCTCTCGATCTGGACGGCGGTGATTCCACCGCGCTCTACGCCAATGGGCACATCTACTATCACGCCGGCCGGGCTGAGAGACCAGTCTCGACTGGTCTTCTCGTCGTCCGGAGTCCGTAGAAGCCGCTCACGATGTCATTCGCTTCGCGCCGAGTCGCCAACGCAAGGAAGGAAATGATCAGGTGTGACAACCCGGGACGTTGTCCTTGGCGCGATGCTTTAGTTGATCACTTGAAGAAGTGATCTCTCGCCAGTCTTCGGTTGCATATCCGTGGCGTCGGTCTTTCGACACCAGCGAGGTTGAGTCACCTAACACGCGCCACGAGCTGCTAAGTATCTGTGTGACAGGCGTGACTCGCACGTCTGCCCATCTTCGCGCCGCGTCCCGTCAAAGAGAGTCGGGCACGTTCCTTTTCGTATGGTAGAAACTTGGTCGACCCGTTGGCTACACGCACCGGAGTAGAAGATACTGACGTTTGCTCGGGGGGGGCCAACATGACCTACGCACCAGTTCCGCCCACGCTCCGTGTGCCGCCGACTCGAATCGCGAAGGACACCTTCGTGATTCGTCAGGTACAAGAAGCACTGGGACAACCGCTGTTCGTCTACATAAATTCGATGGTCATTCTCGGCAAAGAGCCGGTGATCGTCGACACGGGCAGTCCCGCAAATCGCAAGCAGTGGCTGGAAGACGTGTTCTCCCTCGTTGAACCGAAGGACGTTCGGTGGATCTTCATATCTCACGATGACGTCGATCACACTGGAAATCTCGACGAAGCACTGTCGGCGTGTCCGAACGCGCAACTTATCTGCAACTGGGCGATGGTCGAGCGTTACACGAACTGCTTCGAATTCCCGCATCACCGATGCCGTTGGGTGATGGACGGAGAGTCCTTCGACGCCGGGGATCGGACGCTGCACGCGCTGCGTCCGCCCGCGTTCGACTCCCCCACCACGCGAGGCCTCTTTGATCCCACGACTCGGGTGTTCTGGGCGGTCGACACATTCGCAACACCATTGCCCGATCCGCACGCCGCAATTGCCGACCTCGATCCGGAATTCTGGGCGAATGGCCTCGCCCTCTTCGCGTTAGGCGCGGTGAGTCCCTGGCTCTCGCTGGTCGACGAAAAGAAGTACAGCGCGTTCGTCGATCGCACTCAAAGTCTCGACATAGCGACGATCGCCTCATGCCATAGTCCGGTGATCGAAGGTCACTACATCGAACAAGCGTTCAACCGGATTCGCGAACTGCCGTCACTCGAAGCGCTCGTGCTGCCCGATCAATCAGTGCTCGATCAGATCATCGCCGCTACATCACAACTGCCGACCTAGAAGATCAGTCGCCCGCGAACGTTGAAGGACCGGTCACGTCGGTCCGCCTAAAGTCGCGCGCTCTGATTCAAAACGGTGGTAAGACAAGTGCTTTCGTGGGCTTGATTAATGTTCTGAAATCTTTGGCAGTTGGATGGCGGTTGAAAGTCGTGAGCGTCACTGACATTGAGTGGCCGTCGCTGTGGTAGCTCCACAGAACGACGTAGCCCGATTGGTCAATGCATGTGGTTTGGATCATCGGAGCGAGCGTCTGAGTCAAACATGTCAAGCGACCGAATTGTTTCGAGACTCTCGTCGTGAATTGCAACTTGTTGCCCGGCCCTTTCGACGTGAACCCCTGAATCGATTGCATCACGTACGTCGGCACGAACCCAACGTCTTCCTCCGCGAAGCCGTTTGAAGGAATATACGGACTGGGCCTCGAGCACGCCATCGGACCCTTTCGACCCAAGGTGGGTGTTTCACACCCGCTCACATTGGAACCGATTTTGATCCACTGCGCGACGCGACCCTTAGCACCTCGAAAAAGGTAGGCGTATCGGCCGCTACCTGAATATCCGTCCACGTTGGGAGTGACCTTGGTGCCAGGCGGGTTCGGTATTTGTGCCACCGTGATGACGCCTCTTTGAAAGAAGATGAAATTGGCAACGCGATACGTCGCGACGAATCGCGTGTCGCTGGCGTGCTTCATTGAATCGACGAACCTGACAACGGCCGTTTCGGGCGTCGGCTTCGACGGAGCCCCGTTCATTGTCTGAATGACGGTAATCGTGGTCACGGCGATCAGCGCGATAAACACGATTGCAAGATTTCGCATTCGGCGCCGACGCGACGCGCGCTGAGCTTCCTTGATCAGCAACTCGGCGGAGACCGGAACCTCGCACGAAAGATCGTTACGTGCTGGCGAGATGGTCATCGGATTTCTCCCCTCAAGCTCCCTGCAACAACTTCATCTTCATCTTTGAAACGCTTCACGAGTTCGAATTCACCCCTAACTGTGGGCTTGGATCAGTGCGACGACCTCGTCCCGTCGGTATCCCTGGGCCCGAGCAAAGTCGAGTAATTCTTCGATGCGCGTTAACACTGCCCCGCGCTGAGGAGTACCCACCACTCGCACCCCGCGACCTCGCGTGAAATCAAGCAATCCCTCTTCACGAAGAATGTGCAGAGCGCGAATCACGGTGTTCTTGTTCACTCCGAGCACCGTCGCTAAGTCGACGGCCGGTGGAAGACGTTCGCCTTGAGCGGCCTCACCTTCTGTGATGGCTCTTCGGATCTCCGCGGCCACCTGGTCGTGAAGCGCCACCGGTTCCTTCTTGTTGATCTTGAGTATTTGCATAGAACTACTCTGAATAGTACCATCAACATTGCGTGCGAGGAGGTGCGATGACAATTACTTCTGAAGAGCGATCCGAATCCACCCAGAACACAGAGGCCTTTGAACTATTGATCAAAGAGGCTCGTGCGGCTTCTCGACGACGTCGTCTGGGTTGGTGCATTGTCTTCATTGTCTTTGCCCTAGTGACTACATTGATCGTCGCCTCAACTGTTGGAAATTCGAAGCCGACACGGCAAATCGGGAGTGGGAATAAGAACGGGAAAGGAAGTGCCCTGGCCATCTTGCCGTGTACGTCGACTGGCGTGTCCATTTCAAATGGCCCTCTCGTGAGCGAAGCGCAGGAAGAAGAAGCTCACTTGCTCACGATCACGAATGTGAGTTCAAAGTCGTGTCTTATGAGCGGGTTCCCGCGACTCGTTGTCTATGGGCCCTCGGGTGCGGTGATCCCATTTCACTTGGTGCACCACCCCACCGCTGATTTCCCACTGACTTCGAAACTGCCGAAGCCCTTCGCGCTCGCGGCGCACAAATCGGCGTACGTCCGGTTCGAGCAATTTGGCTGCATGGTTGGAACGGAGACCACGACGACCAAAGTTGCTCTCCTCTTGCCAAAGGCGACGCACCCCACACAAGTGCTCACGCTGCTTCGCCCAATCGCACGTTGCGTAGGCCCGAGCGCACGTCAGGCCAACCCAATAGGTATTTCTCCGATTGAGCCAACAATCGCCGGGACCGGGGATTATCAATCATGACTACGACGAGCTACCGGATCGATGAGGAATCTCGGTAACGAGTAGGCGTCCCCTTAGGTTGCAGAGCGATGACGTCGGGCCACCCAAGCGGCTTCGACGAGCCCGATCCATAATCGCCTTAGTCCTTCTCGCGTCGCTCCCTCTTGCGATGGACCTGTTTACGGAGTTGGAAAATGCGCACCGATCCCAGCGCGAGCGCCATGAGCGCCCCAAGAATCACCGCGCCGAGGAGTGCCACCGAGAGTGGCAACGTGCCAGAGATTGTGAAAAGACTGACTTTGACGTCCTTGGGATTCTGGAAGACAAACACCAAGATGACCACCAAGACAACAAGGACCGGAAGCAACCTGATCCACGCCCTCGACGTTTTCGTCGACGCGATCACCTCAGAGGTGGCGTCTGACTCAGTTCCGGACTGAACCGGTGCGTCTCCTGGCTCAGGATTGACCAACGGCGCACCTTCTTCATCATCGGCTTGGTTTCCCATGATTGCCCCGATCCGTCCTTCAAGCGAGACGACTTAGGTCGCTGAGACCTGAAGCCAAACTAACCGGTCGCAAGGTCATGAACCAATCGACTTCCTTGCGAAATTCACAGACAACCTCCTGGTCCGAAATATCTAGTCGCCCTCGGGCGCCTCAGTGACGGTCCTACCGGTCGCCAGCATGTCTTCCAGATCGAGTTCGACTTCGTCGCCGTGAATGACGTCGCCGGTCTTGTCATCGACCTCGAACTGGGTCAGCAGCACCACGCCGTCGGTTTCTGCTCCCTCGTCTCCCTGAGTGTCTTCGTCCACGTCGATCTCTCGAGTCGGAATCGTGGCGTCGAAGTCCGTCGTAAGGTCATCGGCGTCGACGGACCCCTGGACGAACTCGTCTTCCGCCTCGTCCTCGTCAAGAAGCGCAGCGTCCGAGAGAGTCTCTTTCTCTTCTTCTTCAGCGACCTCTTCGAAGATTTCATCTTCCAGTTCGAGTTCTTGTTCGTCCTTGTCCATGATTCCTCCTTCCCTATTCTCGTGGGTCCCACACATGAGTGAGATACGTGCACCGTCGCACGATCCGAGTGAGACGGCCCTCCCATAACACTGGTCCCGCCGACCTCATGGTATCGGGTGTTCGATTCGCGAACGCGAGAAAAGGCCAGAGCGAGAGGAGATCGTAGGCTCGACGGGCGGCGTGGACCACCAACGGCAATTATGTTGGGCGTCCGGTTCTTGAAGACTGCGTCCTTTGGCGGCCGCTCCCAAAAATTCCTCGAGGCTCCTCCGAACCGTGAATCAAGCACTAGCCAACGCCCGCACACTGGAAAGTGGACGACGTTTTAGTCTGACCCAATAGTGTCGACCCGCATTCGAGCGCCCAACTCGAAGAGGGTCCAGGGCCGACACCGGCACTCTTCACTGGTCACCGCGACACCCGATTCCGGGAACCCGGGTCACGTCCACTGGGGAAGAAAAGAAAGGACCTTGGTCACATCCACCGCCGATGACAACGATGGTACCGTCGGCATCATCACTCCAGACCCTTGGTGATATTCGTCAAGTAAGGAGCATCGCCATGAGTGACACACCTCTATCACACGTCGGGTCATCGGGCGCCCGTTTGGCCGACGAGTGCGTTCAGAGTCGATGGGACCGATTCGCCATGTCCGACCTTTCGGACGACCGTGCATCGCGCCGCTCGCCATGGGTAATCACCGGGCGCACCACCACTCAACCTTTGCGCCTGAAGAAGTCCTCGTGGAAAATGCACCAGGAGCACGCGGCCGACTCCGACATGGTTGAAGCGAATTGAATTGGGAACCGCATTGACCTCCCGAATCAAACTTCCCAGTCGCGAGCGAAGATGGTGTCAGCCCCTCACCATCTTCGCTCGGATGACGCACGTTGCAACGATTGTTTGACAACGGCATCGAGACTTGAAACGTCGTGACGTGGTCTTCGAGATTTTCCAAAATACTTAAATACTGTTTTCCAGCTTGGTCGAGTCCAGCCAGCACTGACTGGAATCGTGTGGACTGACTTCCCGGGCGTTGGCGTCGTCGTTGGCGGGCTTAGCAGTTGTTGTAGCAGTCCCTGCGAACTCTTCTGGACAGCCAATCCTCTTAGTTTGAAAACAATGGGGCCACCTAGGAGCAACGCACCACTAATGAAACGGTAGGCGTGCCGAGGGAGTCGGTGCGGGGAGATTGAAATAATTCAAAAGATTGAAATCTCGGTGTAGCCAAGCGCCAATTCGAGGTTGCATCAATTCCACGTCAGACCCCCGACAGCGAAGCATTCACTTGCGCGTAAAACGGGCGGAAGACCTGGCCATTTTCTCGGCTCGGCTTGGCGGGCGCTCGGCAACTTTCTGACAGCAGGACATCTTCTTCAAACGGCGATTGGGTTGCGCGGTTGCCTTCATCGGGACGCCGCGAAGCCACGATTCAACCGTGGGGAGCGCCCAAGGTTGAGGGTCCGTGTGAAACCTAGTTCCAGACTGGATCCCGTCCCCGAACTCGCGTAGCAGGGAAATATCCTTGGCGACCCACCCTCGACGAGTGGCCCAGACAACGAGGGCGCCAGTGTCCCAGTCCAAGCCAACGTGTTTGAGATGTTTGAACATCGCGACGCAGGCCGCGCGGCCGGTGCCCGGTGGACCATCGAGATGGAAGTGGGTGGTGAGTTGGCGCGGGCGCAAGAAGCTCGTCACGTGCGAGTCATAGACCAGAGAGGTCAGGTCATTCATTGCGGCTTCAAGGACTGGATCCAGAATCGGGTTTGCTTCACCTTGAGATCTGCGCGACATCATCCGAATATACCTAAGGCGCGGTGACGACTGGCAAGTGCTGTGGGCGGCGTACGGGACTTGGCACCTCGTACAAGTTCCCCGCTTGAATTCAGAACTGTCGTGGCAACATCGACGCGGGTACGTGGAATCGAACTCGCCGCCGTGGTCCCCACACCATCTCCACTCACCCCAAATTGGCGTCGCTCTTCTATATTGAGATGGTGCGAGCGGCTGATGCAACTTTCGACTATCACGGCGCTCTCGTCGTGGTCGAAACTGAGAACAACGAGATTGTGCTGATTCATCCGCTCGGAGGACCCGACCACTCCCCCGCGTCACTCCCCAGTGATCCATGCTTAAACGGTGAAGAGCCGCAGATAGCTGCTATTCGAATCGTCAAAGAGAAGACGGGTCTCGACGTAGAGATTTCGCGTGAATTCACTACCTTCATCCAAGAGGGAACACCGACCGGAACAATGTGCGCCCACGGATACGTCGCGACGGTAACCGGTGGAGAACTTCTTGCTGATGGTCCCGAGGGGGCGGCGAAGGCCTATTCAATCGATGAGCTGCCCGCCATTGTTCCAGTGCGAATTGCCAACCGACGGACCCTGGAGGAGTATCTGCGTCAACGACACGCCGACGAAAGATGAGACGAGGAAGTCGCCAAAATGCGGTTGAATATCCGTAACTGTGGGCCCCTCATATCAAGAAACCGCGATCGAACCAGAACAAGTTGATTTTCGTGCTTCGATAGCGATGCCCTTCGCGACCGCACCGGCGGTTTGTACCCGAAGACCGAAGTACTTGTTCGCACGTGGACATTAATGCATAATGACAACATGTCAATCGATGAAGTCTCAACCTACCTCGATGCACTGGACGAGCCCAAGCGCGCGACTCTTCAGAAGCTGCGCGAGACCATCATTGCGGTGATTCCAGACGCGGAACAGGGGCTCTCGTATACGGTTCCGGCGTTCAGATTGCGAGGGAAAGTCGTTGCCGGATTTGCCGCGTTCAAGAATCACCTCAGTTACCTGCCGCACAGCGGTGCGGTCTTTCCGAAACTCGAAAAGGAATTAGCTGCCTATAGCAAGTCCGTCGGAGCTCTGCACTTCGCGATCGACGAGCCTCTCCCCAAGGAGATCGTTGAGAAGTTGATCAAGGTCCGAATATCGATGGCGTTCCCCACCTAGCGTGCCGTGACGTCTGTTGGGCCGGGTCCATTCCGGAACTGATCGTCACGCCGAACCATTCACCTCTACAAGCAATCGACAGCCGACCCCCGAGCATTTTTGGCGTACTGCGGAAGTGGAAGATACCTCGGTCCGATCGGTCCGGTCGCATCCCCGTCGAGGTACACGCCGGTCACCCCTTCGAGCAAGTGTCTCGACGAATGAGGTTCGATCGATACCAAGCTGAATGCCGCCGATCCTCGATAGAGCTCGTGTACCGTTCCCGACGTCACAATCACCGCGCAGGTCGCTGACACGCTGGCACCGCTTTCATTCTTGACCCACAGTTCTACATCCACAGTTCCGACTTGGTCGATGATCGTCATGGTGTTCGACCCGAAACCTGCGTGAAGTGAACTAAGCCCGTCGTTAGCGGGCACGGAGGGGCCCAGTGACCAAATCGTGACGAGGGTCACCACTGCGCCCAGCGCGGCCGACGTGAACACGAGCCCATTCAAGTATTTTCTGCGTCGCCTTCGAGGCGACTTCGGTGTCGACTCGCGTTTTGAGACTTCCTCTTCACGTGTCACGAGACCCCCGATTGGGATTGGCCAAGCGTATTACCACGAATGTAGCGCTGAAGAAGAGAAATCTAAGGACTAAGTGTTCATGTGCGCGAGCAAGGGAGCTGATCGTGTCAACGTCGTCAACAGCGGAGAATCAAGAAACAGACGTCGAAGGCGAATTGCGACTTTGATACTCGACTGAACTCTCGAACTATTGAGTCAACCGATGTCGAGATCAGCTGGAAGAAAAGCGAACGCACCATTGTGCACGTAAACGAGCTGGCAGTCTTCGGTATATTTCCCGTCGTGAATTCGGCCCGCACTCGTGTATCCGACGTCGCCCTTACTGAGAATGATTCTCTCTCCCTCAACAACCAATGAATCTCCGTCACGTCGATAGCGCTGGGTTGACATCCGCCCTTCGACGACGATCGTCATGTCATCGCCCGGGTGAGAGTGAGGCGGCTCTTCGGTTCCCGCTTCCCAGTGTTCGAGCATCACTTCGACCCCATTCGGGTTCGTCGGATAAGTAGTGCGCAAGCTGAATCCCGGAGATCCCGCATCGGCAACAAGATCTCTCCACACGTTGCTCGTTGCGCCACTGTTACCTGGTATTGCATCGTCCACTGTCATTCTCCGCCTCCTACGTCGATTCTGTGCCGTTCACCATCCGTGACTACCCCCGATGGTCAGTCGCCACCTTCGATCCGATACTAGATTCGGCGACTCCGGTGAGTGCTCGAATACCTCGCACTCCCAGTCACACAGCAACGTCGTGAACGCGGGCGCTACACATCAGCGTGATTCACAGTCCTCTTCATTCGCTCAGACAAAGCATCAACGTCGAAAGCTCATTTGCTACGCTCAGAAACGAGC